>Ga0207747_1000355_pt1 | contig 55397 bp, 63 predicted proteins | sample HigsolmetaGSP11D_FD_184839 | JGI IMG/M metagenome (GOLD analysis project Ga0207747, IMG submission 184839) | High solid enriched microbial communities from the Joint BioEnergy Institute, USA - SP1-1-D (SPAdes) | ecosystem: Engineered > Bioreactor > SSF (Solid state fermentation) > Aerobic >...
ACCCCAACCAGCGATGCCGCCCGCGCTGGCGCCACGACCATCATTGCACTAACAATCAAATTGGACCCGTCCGTGGGGGCCGATCAGCGTCGTAGTAAACCGACGCTCGAACTCCGGCCACGCGGTAGTTGTGTCGTCCGTACTTCATGCTGCCTTCCATCATGCCGACGCCAACCTCGGCGTCGACGGCTGCGGAGCGAGTAGAAGCGGGGATCTTACGGATGCCGATTGCATCCTTCGGGTTCGTGTCCTTCTTATTCATCAGGCAAGTCCAATTTCGCGGCAGGCTTCGAGGAGGCGGTCCCTTGCGACGTGCCAAGTCCATCCGTGGATTTCGACGCCGAGTGGTTCGAGGCCGAGGTCAAAGCGTCCTTCGAACAGCTGGTCCATCTCGTCCTGACAGATACGCCGGTCGTACGGGGCAAGTTCTTCCATGTGCTCCCACGGTTCATCGAAGAGCTTGAAGATGTGTCGTTGGACACGCTCCTCGAACTCGGTGAATTGGGTGATCACCTTCTTGAAGGGATATGGAAGATCGTTCGTCAGCCCTTCGTTAAGGTCATGGAGAGCAGCGGCCCGTTTCAGGTGATCCGGTACGTGCTGGATCAGATGATACGTGTGCTCGGCCACTGAGTACGGGAACGCCCCGTGGCCGGTGTATCGCACCAGCTGGCTGATCGGGTGTACGAGTTCCTCGATGGTGAACTCGTACTGCTCGATCTCGAAAGGGTTCACCAGCCGTCCTGAGCGGATGAAGATCCTCATACCAGGTCCTCCAACGTTGAGAAGAATCTCCGTGGTTTGACGGGCCGCAGGCGTGGGATCAGATATTGGACTACCCAACCGTTGTCGGTCGTCTGGAACATCTCGTGTGTTCCAGCGTCGAACTTCTTACGGGCATCGAGAATGACGTCGTGATACTTGGCGGGCCACTCGGAGCCCTGCCGCTTCACTGCAATAACGTACTGCTGGAACTTGGGTCGTCCTAAGGTACGAATATCGGCAGGTTCCGGCCCAAGGGCGGGCCGGTACATTCCCGACGTCCTCTGTGGCATGAAGCGTTGCTTCAGCGCGAAGTAGTCTAGGCCAAGATCGCGAGCAACCTTAGACAGGTTGCCCCCGGTCTTGTCGATCTCTTCCATGATGAGATCAAATTCACTGTATGGTCTGTTCTTCACTGTTATTCCCTAGCGTGATGTAATAATCTGCTAGGGGATATTTGTGTGTTACCAACAGGATTTGCGAAATTTTTCGCATCAAAGTCTGGAGGGTATTGGTCGTATTTTTGGCTCTATCTTCATCCATCGATGCATCAATCTCGTCTCCCATGAACACTGAGAAGACATTGTTGGTCAGAACCTGACCTAGACCGATCCGGAGAGCCAGGTTGGCAACCGCCTTTCCGGAGCCGGACAGTGTGTCGATGGCCTGGCCGTCGACCAGAATGTTGAAGTCCTCATCGACCTCGATCTTCTGGCGCTGGCCTCCGGTCATCTGCTTCAACAGATGGCTTGCCACTTTGTTGAGCGATGGCACCAGATGCTGCTTCACCAGCGAGCGGAGTTCGGTTAGGGCGACCTTAACCTTCTTCCATTCCTCGGCCTGTTTCTTGAAGTCCTCCGCAGCGGCAACCGCGTCGTCGTACTTCTGCTTGGCCTCGTCGTAGACCTTCCGCTGAAGTTCATAAACGTGACACTGCTGGTAGTGGTTCTTGAGGATCGGCAGATCGGCCAACAGCGGCTCCAGCTCCTTTACTCGGGCCTGCTTCTCCCGCCGCTCCTGCTGGTAAGTCATGTAGGCCTCAGCCGCCTGCCGGTAGGCTGACAGCTCGGCTTCGTACTTCTGCCGTTCCATCAACATCGTGGCATAATCCGGCTGCTTGGCGAGCGTGGCCGACAGGGCCTCGATCTTGGCTACCAGTTCCGCCCGCTGGTTGACAGCGGCGTTGGCCCGCCGAGCCTCATCGATCTGCTGAACCGTAAGCGTCGGCTTCGGGGCCTCGTCCGGGAAGTGGCGGACCTCATTCCACTCGTCCTGGACGGACAGCCACATCTCCCACTTCCGGCGCTCGGTCGCGATCTGGACCTCGTTGAGTGGGGCAGGGCCATCAGCGTGGATGTCAGCGATTGCGAGGATCTGCTGTTCCAGCTCCGCGATCTGATCCTGTTCTAAAGGCCACTCGTGGCCGCAGGACGGGCACCTGTTCGATCCGCAGGACCGCAGATGCTCGATCTTCGCCTCCATCCGCTTCCGCTCCTGCACGGCCTGCCAGAGGTTGTTCTGGTTTTCGAACTCGACCAGCTGGTCCTGTGTGTACTGTGGCTCCTGCACCTGACTCAGGAAGCGGGCCTTCCGCATGTACTGCTCATAGCGGAGCGCCTGGCCCTCGAACTCGGCAAGCTGCTCTTCCGTGTACTGAGACGGAGCAGGGAGGAGGGCGAGTTGCGCCTCTAGGGCCTGGCGCTCGGCTCGGATGGCGCTCTGACCATTGAGCAGGGTCTGGATGGAGTCGCAGTCAAGCGGAACCTTCTCCTGTGGCGCGACCGGAGGCATCATTTCGTTCGACAACCAGCCCTTCAACTGGTCGTACTCGGTCTTGAGTTCGGTCAGCTGCTGAACCTTCTCGGCCAGTGCTTCGGAGGGCTCGTAGTCGTTCGGCTTGATCGGCTCTTCCGGCTGACTGATGGCGTCCAGAAGATCGTTGGCGCGGCGGTTCAGACTGAGAGCCTCCTCGCCCGCTGACTTGGCGAGATCATCCAAAACGCCGAGACCAATCACAGAGTCGACCATCCGCTTGCGCTCGGTCGGCTTCATGGTTCCAAGCCGCAACAGTTCGTCCTGATTTGCTACATGAGCGATGTCGAACACATCCAGACCGTAGCCCAAAAGCTCAACGATCTTGTTGTTGACCGGACGGACGCCGACCGCCAGTTCCTCGTCGTCACGGAGCACCTTGGCCGAGTTGATCGTTCGCTTGATCTTGTAGGCAACGCCCTTGATGACGACGTCCAGCTCGCCCTTCAGATCCTTGTAGTCGGAAGTGCTGCCACGTAGTGCGGCGGTGCCGAACAGCAGCCAGCGGATCATCTCGATAATGAGGCTTTTGCCCGCCTCATTCGGACCCGTAATTGCGCCGAAACCGCCCTGGAAGTGGACGGTTTCGTTAAAGCTGCGACCGGTAGTGGGGAAGGTTACGGAATAGGTCAGTTTAACTAGCATCGGGCCATTTCCTCAGGATTCCTGCCGCTCGTCCCTTCTCGATGGCAGACATGGTGGTGGGCCGGAAGAAGCCTTGGGTGGCAACGTTCCGCATCGCATCGAAGTCCGAGAGAGACTTCTTGGCGGCGCTCAGCAAAGTCCTGACAATGCTTCGTTCAGCTTCATCGAGCGTGGTCAGAGCGGCCCACTGTTCCATCGCCCAGATGTATTCAGCCTGTGTGCGGTCGAGGGGTCTAAGCACCGTTCTGGAACCTCTTCGTGTGATACTGCTCCAGAACTTGCTCAGTGATCTCAGGAGTGACGCCAGCGTTCTGGAAAGCCTGTCGGAATAAGGTATCCATGTCGAAGTCACCGAGTGTGACCGTAGGGGTGTCGTCAACGTCGGAAGAGCCCTTCTTCTTGATCGTAAGCTGTAGGCAGTCGATCTCATCATCGAGAACCTCACCCTCTTCGAGGATGACCCGGACGCATTTGTTGGTGGTGTCGAGATCCTTGAGATCGTCCAGCGAGACTGTGATGTAGAGAGTGTCGTCAGCCTCCTCGCCGTGGGCGTAGGGCTGCATCGAGCCGACCACACGAACCTTGGTTCCATCCCGCGTGAACTCGTCGGGCTTGTGAACGTGGCCGGTGTAGATCGTCGGGATGCCGCATCCGGTAGGTACCATGTTGTGGTCGCCAAACTCCGTATCGAAGTGGCCGAAGCAGATGCTGACGTCCTTGAACTTGGCTACTTCGTCCGCTGCCTTCGCAGTCGGGTGCCACGGGTAGAAGAGCAGGTCGCCAACTTGCTTCGGTTCATCCACGACGTGGATGTTGGGCATCCGGTTTACGATCATCTTGAACACGTCGAACGCGGACTTACGCTCCAGGTCACGGGTCCAGTCGTGGTTGCCCTTGAGGATGTAGAACTGGGTCTTTGGTCGCACAATCGCGCTGCTGGTGTACATGTGGGCAGCTTTCACGATCACGTCGTAGGAGACGGACCATTTGTCGAACAGGTCGCCCATGCAGACGTGAATATCGGCGTCAGTCTCCAGAGATTGGAAGAAATCCTTCCAGACCATGTGCTCCCGCTCGCCACGACGGTGCAGGGGTACTCCATGCACAAAAGGGCGGCCCAGGTGTGGGTCGCCCAAAAGCTCAATGGTCAAACCATTATGGTTGATGAGCATTACTCGCCTCGTGGTTGGTAATGATCCGCAGCTTGGAAGACGGCTGAAATCTGGTTCAGCACGTCGATGAGCGCGTTATGGGCATCGCCCTGGAAGTCGACCCGGAAGGTCTCCACCGAGCTGTCACCGGCCAATCCTCGGATGAAGGAGTTGACGTCAGTCGCCCATCGGAAGTGGAACGGATTCGGAATGCCAAACTGGTTGAAGTACGAAGCAACGAAGGTGAAGTCGAAGCTCGTTGGCTTGGCCCAGAAGCGGATCGGCTGGTCCGGTGTGTATCCGACCCAGTCCGCAAACTCGCTCATCACGGTCGCGGGGTCTTGCATCCTGCTGTAGATGCCCATCAACACGTCACGTTTCTGACGACCCCACCACTCGCGGGTGCTTTCGTCCCAGAAGCGGCCAGGTGGGATGGCCAGCGCACGGTCGAACATGTTGGTGGAGTCCACTGTCCGTTCCTCCAGATTGAAGCGAACGGCAGCGAGCTGGATCATAGCCGCATGAGAGGGGTCTGTTCCGGTTGTCTCAACGTCGACCATGATGTCGTAGAATTGATTGCCCATTGAAAATCCTGGAGATCGTGCCACTTGATTGATGCTTTCCCGGTCTGCTGCACCGTGGCGATCACGGAGTACGGAATGCGATACCAGCGGTCTGTCGGGAGGTGGTGGACGAAGACGTTGTACTCGCCGCCCGCAGATAAAATCTGTCTCGCTGCGGCGGTCTGTTTCGTCCTGAGAAGTGAAAATCTGAAAGCGGTCTCGTCGGTTGTGGATTTGACTTCCGCGTAGGAGGTCACACCATCAACTGTGATGATGTAGTCCGAGGGTTGCGGGCGGACATTTCCCGTTTTGCCGACGCGACCGAAGATCTCAGCCGCGTCGACAAGTCGGCAGTAGTAGGCTCGTTTACCAAGCCTATTGAGAGCTGCCTCGAAAGCATTTTCCGAAGGCTTTCCTGTGTTTTTCGCCATGACCAGCATATAGCGAAAAACCCAATAAATACGACTTCTTAGTCCCGATGACTACGGTCGATTTTCTACTGAATAAAGCCTAGAGTTATACCGAGGCAAAGCAGCAGACTGACGGAAAAGATGAGCTTCGACATCAAGCGGAGACTGGAGCCTTGATTGGTGGATGCGGGTCGTAGTCGTGAAGCTCGATATCCTCGGGTTTAAGGGAGAAGATATCGAGAGCGTTCGGACCCAGCCTCAAATTGGGTAGGGCTCTAGGCTCACGAGCCAGCTGTTCCTTCGCCTGCTCCACGTGGTTCTCGTAGAGGTGGAGATCTCCGAAGGAGTGGACGAACTCTCCCGGTGTCAGTCCCGTCTCCCGTGCCATCAATATCGTCAGCAAAGCGTAAGAAGCGATGTTGAATGGCACCCCCAAGAACCAGTCTGCCGAACGCTGGTACAAATGGCAGTTCAGCTTCCCATCCGTGGTCACATGGAATTGGAACAGGCAGTGACAGGGCGGCAGTGCCATACTGTCCACCTGACCGGGGTTCCACGCCGAGACAATGTGGCGGCGGCTGTATGGATCTTCGATCAGGCTGAGGATGACCTTACGGATCTGATCGACAGATGCGTTTCCGCTGCCAAGGCACGCTTCGCATTTCCACATGTCGCCAAGGTCGGCGTCGTTGCGGGAACCGGTTCCATAGCAGCGGGGGCATCTCGTATTTGTCTCCCATGACCGCCACTGCTTGCCGTAGACCGGCCCAAGGTCGCCGTTTTCGTCTGCCCACTCGTCCCAGATCGTGACACCGTGGTCGTGCAGATATTTGACGTTGGTGTCGCCCTTCAGGAACCACAGCAGTTCTACGACGATGGACTTGAAGTGAACCTTCTTCGTCGTCAGGAGCGGGAAGCCCTCGGACAGATCAAACCGCATCTGCTCCCCGAACAGGCTGAAGACACCACCATTGCGGCCTTCCCGGTAATCTCCCTTGGTCAGCAACTTGTGCATGATGCGGAGATACTGGTGGTCAGCACTGTTGCCGATGTGGCGCAGGTTCGTGTCGCTGTAAATGTGCAGCGCACCCCGCTCGTCCTCGACCACGTATCGCTTCTGTCCCGCTACCTTGTTGAACTCCGCGACGACCACACCGTCGAAGCTGTAGTCGCCAGTAACCTTGGTGACGCGATCACCCAACGCAAAACTCATTCAGTGTACTCCTGGATCAAATCCACCATTTCCTGGGCGAACGGTGGGTATTGCTTCTTCCTCTCGTGCTTCTCGTATTCCTTCCAGTAGCGTTCGTTCAAAGCGTCCGCACAGGCCTTGGCGTTGGCCTGTGAGGAGAACTCAAGTTCGACGCGGCGATTGTCTGGAAGGCTGGCATATCGGATTGTGCGGCCCTTCCGGAGGCAGAGCCGCCACTTCCCCTCTTCCCTTCGAACCGCAAACGCCATCAGTCGTCCCTCCCGAAATCCACGGCGACGGGGAAGCGGGGGACACCATCCGGGGTGTACTCGAAGAACCGGACAGTGGCCTGCTGGCCGATGTATCTATCGCGGTCGAGAAGCAGCTGCTTGGTGAACTCCTGCGTTCCCTTCACACCAGCACCGAACTCCCGACCATCCGGCAGGCGGCAGACCAGTCGCTTCGCGTAGCCCGCCCAGTTACCCAGACCTTCCTCGATTGCAACGATGGTGAACTCGGCGTCCTGAAACTCCTTCCGCTTGAGCAGCATGCTGGAACGCTTCTGCTCATACGGTCCATCCAGCCGGATCATCTGGCCCTCATAACCATCCCGCAGGTATTCGCTGTAGAGATGATCGAGAGCCTCCGTGGAGGTCACAGCCTTGGTCATCACCACCTCGATCATCGGCTGATCCCAAAGCGTCGGGTCGAGATTGCAGAGTCTCGACCAGCGTTTGACGAATGGCAGCTCACCAGCACTCGGGAGATCGTAAATGTGGTACTCGATGATCTTCGACGCTTCCTCGATCTGTGCGTCGGTCGGTTTCTGCTTGCGAACAATCGAGGCGATCCGGTTGAAGTCGTCACGGAGCTTGTGGTTGTACAGCTCGCCGTCGAACATCAGCGTGGGATCAAAATCGAAGTACGGGGCCAGGGCCTCTTCGATGTGCGGAACGCCAAGGATACGCTTGCCCTGACGGGTAAACAGCCCCTGAGCGGTGGCGATGCAACGGATGCCATCGAGCTTCGGCTGCGACCAGACGATCTCGTCCAGCTTCCCCTCGTACTTCTTCGCCAGCATGGGTTTGAAATAGTTCGGCGTATCGATGTCATCGATGCTGCGGTGGTAGTCCCGTTCCAGCTTCTTGGCTTCCTCGGCCTTGGCCTCGAATAGGGCCTGGGCCTCAGCTGTCGGCTGAGATTTGGGAGTGCAGACTGTCCACCCACTGGTAACTGTCTTGCCGTCGAGCAATCCGGTGTGGGTGCGCCACTGATTGCCTGAAACCTCATAGGACCAGACCCGGATCTTGCCGGTGCTGTCCCGCTTGTAAATTGGATCACTTCGCATTTTTGAGAGCCCTTTTGAGAAAGGCCAGTTCAACCTTGTTGAACTGGCCCGACTTTTTGAACTCAGCGAGTTTCTTGCGGCGCTCTCGCCGCGTTAGCTTCGGCTGTTTCAATGACGATATTCCAAGGTGATGTTGATCTTCTGGACCCCACCCCAATCTGGTCCCGCCTCTACAAGGTCATGGAGTTCCTCCACCTCATCGATATCGTAGACCTCGGTTCGCTCGGTGCCGTTATGGAGGATCCACGCGATGTTTGCCCTCCAGCGGGAGGGGGCGAAGTATGGTGCAAGCTTCTTGTTCAGCTTCTCGTAGTTGCACTCATCTTTCCCACATACATAGCTGTGCATCTCGGTGAGGTCGAAGATGATCCTGGCCTGCTCCTCGAACAGAACCAGCTCGTTGCTCTTTCCCTTAAAGACGTAGAGATCGACCTCGTCTTTGATGATCTTCTTGATCCTCAGATCGTCCGGGTTGTTAAGAAGGTCGAGAATTTGCTGCTCGTTCACGCTGCTAGTCTCCGTTGTTGGTCAAAGAGGTACTCAACGACGCCTCTGATTTCGTCGTCGTTCAGTCGTTGGTTGATCTTGTTCTCAGGAACCGGATCGATGGCCGGTGCTTCGAAGAGTTCGATCTGGCCGAGCGGTGCCGACTTCGGATGCCACGGCTCAAAGGTCAGGCCGACCGATGGCGAGGCATCGAGCTTGCAGTGTTTGAACAGATCCGGGTGGTCGATCATCGTCCCACGGATGATGCTGATAGCCTCTGGCACCAGACTGCGGTGAACAGAGAAGACCAGCTCGTCGTGGATCGGGATCATGAAACGCGCCTCGCGGTTGGTCCAACCTTCCTGCTTGAAGCGTTCGTTGATCCGCAGGACCGACCGCTTGGCTAGTGTGGCGCACGATCCCTGAATGACCGAGTTGACCACTTGGTTGTAGGCTCGCTTCTGGATCTTGCGGGCGATGTAGTGCCAGACAGCGTTGTACTGACGGACCAGTTCGTCATTCTGCTGGTTCGGGAGCTGGAACTTGTCGAGGAAGTATTCCATCCACTGCGGCGTGGCCTCGAAACGCACTCGCCTGTGACCGTCAGGCAGGTAGATGAACCCGTCCTTCTGAGCCTGTGCGATTGTATCGACCCGCCACTGCTCAGCCACATGGAAGCGGCTGCGATAGCGGTCGGTTGCCTCGCCCGTCTTCTCCGTCGACCAACCCATCCGTTCACCGATGGTGCCGAGGAACCCGGAATACCAGTAGTTGAAGTTCGCGCCTTTACCGACCTCCGTACGCCAATACTTGTGAGCCTTATCGATGGTGAGCGGCTGACCCTTCAGATCCGTGAACAGACGGTTGGTGTTGGCCAGCTGGTGGCCCCAGACATCCAGGAACTCCTCCTTATCCTTGAACTTCTTCAGGGACAGGAAGATTTCTTCGGTGAGCCCCGGCACCTCCACCGACAGAATGTCGGCGGCGGCACCGCTGTGCAGATCCTTGTGGGGGATCTGACCGAAGGCCTTGATGAACTCCGGATCAGCCGAGAACTCACCGATCTCCACCAGCTCGATACTCGACCAGTCCACCGAGACCACCACGTGGTCGTCGTAGTCACCCACAAAGAAGCCTCGCACGTACGTGCTCTCGCCTCGCTTGGCCAACTGCATCGGGTTGGGGTTCGATGCTGCCATGCGCCGACTGGCCAGCGTCGAGCTGACGGTCGGGTACAGACGGCCCGTCTCCGGGTCCATCAACAGGGTGTAGGGCGTCAGGTACAGCTTCATTCGCTGCTCAACACCGGCGATCTCGTTCAGGCCCCGGATGACGCCGAGAGCGTTTTCGTCGTCCAGCCGGTCAAGGATCTTACCCCGCGCCTCACCGTCGCTCTGGACCTTGCCGTCGCTGCGGATAATCTTGGCACCACACAGGTCGTACAACAGCACCCGCATCGTCATGTAGTGTGAGAAGTTCGGTCCCCTACTTTCTGTGAGACCCTGTTCCTTTGCCCACGCGTTCGAGACCGGCCCCCGGACCTGCTGACATTGTTTGAAAGTGTCGTCGCTATCTGGAGTGTTGGCCCAGTCCACGATCTGCTTACGGTATTTGGCGTAGTTCTTGGCGTACCACCGTTCCGTCATCAACCCGTCGTTGGGCTCATCAGGGAACGGGAGCAGGGCCTTAACGTGGGTTTTCATCTCCCGAAGGATGTTGGCCATATTCTCGCGCTCTTCGTTGCGGCGCTCGATGATGGCCTCTGTGTTGACCCGCATGCCGTGTTGCCAAATCTTGGCATAGACATCGACCATCGGGTTCTCCTGATTGAAGAACGTCGGGATCGTGTCAGGACAGTTCTGGCTCATGTAGCTGAGCAGATGGCGGAACAAGCGGACAGCCCAGTAGGCGTCCTCAGCACCGTAGGAAGCGACTTCCTCGCCGGTGAGCTGCCCCATGTGAGCCTTGTCGCCCAGAACCTCCTCGAAGGTCGTCATCTGGTAGTTGAAGAACCGCTTCACGAGGCCCTTCAGGCCATAACCGTAGGCCAGCTCGGCAACGTAGCCATTGTACGAGTGCGCCGCCGTGCTTTCCTTGGCCGTTATCTTCCCGACAAGCTCTTCCAGGTCGGCACCCATCGTACCCTTGTCGAGGTCGTACTGACGTGACAGTTGGAGGATCTCACCCGTCAGGTTCTTGATGCCACCCTGACCAGCCGAGATGAAGTCACGGATGGGGTATTCGTCCGGACCAAACGACGACACCGCCATCTGCATGGTACAGATGTAGGGACCAAGTTCGTGCTCGTAGCAGGAGCGGAACGCCGTCAATTCGTAGGCGGCGTTGTGCGTGATCCAGTATGCGCCCTCGGGCAAGGCTTCCAGCAGCAGCTTGGCCTTGTCCCACGGCACACGGTTCTCGACGTCGGCATGGTTCAGGTTGATGTAGTAGGCGGCGTCGGCGTTCTCGGCGTAGACCGAGAAACCCGTCATAACTGTGCGCCGCATATCGAAGATCAGTTTGGTAGCCTTCGACTTCTTGCGTGTTACCGGATCATACTTGCAGAAGGTGTTGAGACCTTCATGCCGGTTGTCATCGTGAGTTTCAACGTCGACGCCGACGAAAGCAGCGGCCTTGATCTCCTGAATGATCTTGAGGGCATACTGCTCGAAATTCCGGTTGTCGATGAGGATCGTCTTAATCAATGAACTACCTTCCAAACGATGCCGCGCTTGCCGGAGCGGAGGGCGCGTCGTTGACCGGAGTCAGCCACATGGCCAGCTTTGTGTAGTTCGCTGATCCGTGGGCGGATGGTGAAGGGAGAGGCCTGAAGAACGTCAGCTACCTCGTCGCAGGTCATCGGCCCTTCACAGAGGGCATTCAGAACCATCTGGTGGTAAGTTTCTGACATCACCTGATCAGGCCGAGCGTCTAGTGAGGTGCTCATGTTACGGCCCTCCGAGCTTCCTCGAAGGAGCAGGCATCGATGATCTCAATCTCTGCTTCCGTCTCAATCCATGCACGGGCACCGCAGGTGAGCTGGCGACCGTCGTAGACGAGCCGCGAGGGGCCGTTTATGACCACCTCACGTCCGTAGATGGTGCGACCGCTGGGGTGCTTGACTGTGTAAACTGGCCTGTTACCGCCGTCTCTCGCGTTCATGGCGATATGCTGGCGGTTGACGTGGATGATGTACTTACGGCTCATTGGAAGAACCTCTTGAGATACTCATCAGCAGCCGCGTAGTTGGGGGTGCCAACGGTCATGTGCTTGCTGATTTCGTCCAGAGAGATTGGGAGAAAGGCGATGATCTGAGAGAAGAGACGCAGCTGGTCGGGATCGACCTTGATCCTGGGTGGCAGTCCAATGTCTCGGATTTCACCTCGTTCGATGATGTCATCGATCCATTTGGTGAGAGCTGCCTTGTTGGTTTCGGCCCAGGTTTTCTTTCCGAAACCCTTTATGCCGGGGATGTTGTCCGAGGGATCACCAACAGTGAGCTTGTAGTAGCGGGTGAGGTGAGCCGGAACGTCTTCCTTCGGCTTGTAGCCAGCAAAGATGCGGGTGGGATACTCACCAACGAGCTGGCCGAAATCCTGGTCATTCGAGTAGATGGCGACCTGTTCACCATTCTTGGCGTATTCACGGGCGAGGGCGGCGATCACATCGTCAGCCTCATATCCGGGGACACGGACCTGGATAGCTTTCGTGTGTTTGAGAACCTCCTCGATTATCTGGAAACTGGTGGTGATGTCTGACTTCAGCGGTGGTCGGTTTCGCTTGTAGCCGTCATAGATTTCTCGCCGCCGTCTCAATCCACCGGGGCCATCCCATACGAAGACAGCAGGGTCGTTGCTGTCGTTCACCATGTTCAGGATGGTACGCGGGGTGAGGCCTGTAATATCCCGCTCAAGCAGCAGACGGAGATAGTTGTTCGCGTCGTAGATATTCAGCATGGGTGAGGTGGGGGAGCACTAGGCTCCCCCCATCCTGATTAGTTCACTTCCCACGGCATCGCCGGAATGACTTCCGGGTTGCTGTAGGTGAGGACGCCCCACTCACCCTTGTCGTTCTTCATGGGCTCGAAGCCGAGCCTCACCTTCACGATGGCGTTGTTGATGTCCACACCGGCGGTCTGGAGACCCTTGATGAACGAGGCGAAGGTCTTCCAACCAGTGACTGCGAGGGTGTGTCCTACGGCTTCACCGCGCTTGACGAGAACCTTGCCACCCTTGCCCGTGATGTCATCAAGAGCGTAGAAAGGCACGTCCGCAGAGCGGTACTCGTAGGCCCGTGGGTCCACCTTCTGTGCGGAGGCTACAGCCTCGGCCCATGACTGACCCGTGCGGGACTCCGTAATCCGGTCGTACGTCTTGCGGTACTGGGCCGGGTTGCCGAAGCGAACCTGGAAGCAGTATGCAATCTCGTTGAGCGGGATAACGACGTCCAATCCATCGAAGAGGGTCTTATCCCCACCGATGGTGATGCCGTACTCGTTGACCTTGAGCCAACTGACGACGTTGAGAGAGCCTTGAGCAAGATCGTCAAACCCGAGTGGTGCACCCCTCTGCATGGGAGCGCCTACAGCAGTTCCCGTTCCACCCATAGTGGGGAGATTTGCTGCCCCTCCATTAGCTTCCTGAGAGATGTTTGCTGCTGCGTTCTGAGCTTCACGAATTGCCTGCTGAATGCTGTCCATAGAGACTGTCTTCCTTCTGTCTAAATGAAATGACCCACCTGATATGGGGCGGGTCATGCGATAGTGTTAGGGGTCATCAAACCGTAGTCCCGGTGACTATATCATGTTTTCGTACTCCTTGTTGTAGCCAGAGAGTTGAATGATAGGTCGGGTTGGATCGACCTTATGTGCATCCACACTCTTGCGGTAAATGATCGAGAAGATCCGCTGGTCGATGCTGTCAGCATACTCCAGTGTTGTTACCCGCAGAGGGGAAGTCCTCTTGCCTCGTACGGCTCGCTGCACCGCCTGTAGGAAGGTGGTGTCGTTGTAGTCGCACGAGACGAAGATCATGTGGTCTACTTCTACGTCACCACAGAATTGCCAGTTGAATCCCACGGACGCGCAAAGCGGCGAGCAGATAAGATCGGTAATCTCACCAGCTCGGAAGGCTCGGTCTGCTTCGTCAGATTCCTTCTGAGAGACAGAGCCGTTGATGATCGCGTACTTCCGGCCATACCTGTCCAGAAGCTGCGCCAGACGACGTTGCTGTGGAACGAGGGCCGAGAAAATGATGAGAGGCTTACCGGTGTTGTTGTGATCCTCCAGATGGATCTCCAGCAGCTCCTCCTTGCCGGGGGTTTCACCAGGCATGATGTCGATGAACTTGCCATTGTCGGTGAGGTCCGGAAATTCGTTCGGGTGCTCCATAAGCTGACGCGCCCGAATGAAAGCCACACCTGGTTGAGTGCCATCGAGGTAGAACTTTTCCAGCTCCAGGATCGCCTTCTCATGGAACTCGTCGTACATCTTTCGCTGCCGAGGGGTCATGTCTACGACCTCGGGGATGACCACGATCTCCTGCTCTCCGTAGATCGAGGCGAACGTGCGACGAATTGCGTGGCGACCAAAAATCGCCTTCAGCTTTTCGTGGTTCTTCCAGCCAATGATCTTGTCGTTGTAGTCGTAGATCGCATGCTGGTAGAGGAATGCCTGCTCGTTGGCGTAGTATCTCGGTTCGATGATGTGGATTGCGGGGTAGGCCGAGGACAGCTTCCCCTCGATCAATGTCCCGGTCATTGGCAGGAAGTATTCCATCCGCTTCGTATGGAAAGCGCGGAATAGTTCGCGGGTCTGGGCCGATGTTGCTGATTTGAACCCCATATGGAACTCGTCCACGGGCACCGCCTTGACGTAGCTAGGCAACTGCTCCCATGACAGCGCCCAACGTCGGAAGCCCATCAGGAAAACCTTCGCTCCGCTGTTTAATTGTGCCTCGATCTGCTTGGGAGTGCCGTCGAGGATCACTACATCTTCAGGAGCGAAGTGAGTGAACCGCAGAAGCTCGTCCCTGTTCTTCTTCAGGAGACGTTTCGGCATAACCCAAGCGGTGCCAACACCGTGTTCTGTCCAGAGATAATAGATCCAGACACAGACCGATGGGGTCTTACCCGTTCCTGGGTCGCTCAGGTTCATGCACTTGGGATTTGCTATGTAGAAGGCCAAGTCTGCGACTTGATCTTCTCGAAGAGTAGGTTTAGGATTCATTTGTCTACGGGATTAAGGGTGTTTGGATGAAATCCGTTGCGGAGATCGACGCTGAGATTGAGCGTCTGAGACTGGCGAGAGAACAGGCACTCGAAGAAGAGGCTAAGAAGATGGTTTTCGAAAACCATCGGGAGGCGACCGAGATTATCGACCGCCTCGTTGCTGATATTCGCCGTCTGAAAGAGCTGAACTATTTGCCGCCTCGGCTGGCACAGGCGCTCTCGGACGCCACCGGGAAGTTCAACCCCGGTATGTACATCAAGAGGCCCAAGCCTCCTCGGCCTCAGAACAATCCGAAGTAATGCTCCCTCAAAGCGTATTCGGGGCAGGGGACGTCCCTAGATCGCGCACAGCTTCTGAAGTGCTCGGCCCATCCTCATCAGACTTCCCTTTTTTCTTCTTGGCAGGCGCTTCGGGCAGACCCTCCAAAGCACGATTGACGCGCTGAAGTTCTTCATACTTGACGCCCAGGGCAGCTCCCCAACCCTTGGCTTCGTTGATTTCCCTCTCAAGCTGCTCCTTGCGGGCAAGAAGTTTTTCTCGCTGATCGGTCATAGAGATCTCCTTTAGTTGGCCAGAGTCTTATGTGGTGCTCAGCATATGTTCTCGCAATGCCCATGCCCCGACTGCCTCAAGAGGAACATGCTCAATGTCCTCGGGAGTTAGGGCCGTTTCTATGCGTTTCGCGAGCCCAACTGTGGGTGTAGACTGCCGCTGTCCGAAGATGATGAGTTGCCTCGGTGAGAACTCCGCTGCTGCCATAACGCGACTGAGGGCCTGACCGTGGTCAAGGCGGAAACCGTGTAGGATCAGCGGTTGGATATTCGTTTCCTCAAGCATCCGTCCAATGACGTGCGGCTTCTGCGCCCAGAATGGCACCATGATGTTGTAGGTGCCGGGGGAGGTGAGGCGGGTCAGTTCGGCTATCACCGCTCTGGTAGTAGGTGTCTCTTCAAGGAAGAGAGGTTTCCGGTCCTTGCGGGGGAGCGGCAGCATCGCCTGAAGGAGAGGATCGTCCGCGAACCGTTCCAGCAGAGAGTGATTGCAGGCATCTTCCAGATCGATGTTGTGGGTACAGACCCTCCGATGGTTCACCTGAACCTCGAAGGTCATGTGGATGCCCAGAACATGATCCACACGGCCCTGCTGCACGAGGATGGGGATTCCCCCATCCACTCGGTGCAGCCCGAAATGATCGAGCCTGATCATACCAGCAGCTTTGCCTCCACCTTGGAAGCCGTTGCCCTCGACCACTTGTCTTCCCATCGAAGGAAGCCACACTCGAACAGGTAGCTCAGAACGTTCGGCGGAACCTCGTTGAGCTTGGTCTTATCGGCCAGTAGTTCCTGACCTATCTTACGGGGTTCGCCAGGTTTCGAGACAGTGACGGTCCCCAGACCCTGGATTTCGTACGTGTTCGGTCCGAACTCGCGGAGAGCGACCTTCAGTTCGTCCAGACGGGTGTTGAGAGGTTTGATCTCCTTCTGGACCTCGATGAACTCCCTAGCCAGCGCTAGTGGGATTTCGAGATTTTGCAGCATCGGCTTTCGCTTGCTCCTGTAGGTAGAACTGATTGACGAGATGCCGTGTCTTTGGATCTTCGTGGGTGAGGGCCACGGTCTTGAGATAACCCTCCAAAAAAGAAGCCCGCTTCGTTGGTGGGCTCCGGTGATAGGTGAAGATCGTCTTCCAGTACTCTTGGTGTGATTTAATGACGTTCATTCTGCACCGCTTCGATACTCCTTGAGATCTCGATTGGTTTGATGATCTCCTCGATAGGGAGGTCCAGGACATTAGCCACTCGGAGCAATTGAGTGAGGGTGAAGTCGTGGGCTCCAGCTTCCATCAATTTGACCACGTAACGGCTAACACCAAGCTCGGCTCCTACGTCAGAATAGGAACGACTTGCTCGGTAGATTGTGAGACGACTGCCAATGGCTCTATGTGCTGAAGATAGCGAGACCATGTCGGCTACCTTCTTGGCTCCCCGGTTTCTGGGGGGGAGCTTTCGCGTGACGTTGTAGAACCTCCTTAGTTTCTTGATTGTGTCGACTGAGCGCCCATACTTCCGAGCAATGTCTGCAATAGAAAGATCGGTATTTTCCAGGTCTTCAATCGCTGACTTCTGCCACTTCAGGTTGTGATCGGTCATCTTTCCCCACCGGTCGGCAGTGTGTCGCCTAATTTGTAGACACACTGCGCTATTTGTCTTCCATTTCCGGAGGTTTTTGGTGGGATAAAAGGTAATGAAATCAAATAGTTGGCTGCTATTTGACCTCGTTTGCCCCTGGAACTACGAATCTGGGGGTCAGAGGTTCGAATCCTTTCGGGCGCGCCATTTTCTTCCTCGAATATCAATCGTTTGAGATTTTCGCCAGAAACGGCGCGTCGTCCGTTTTGCAGTCATTTTGCAGGATGGTCGGCAGAATGTTCTCAAATTGGTTATGGCGATCTCGGCCATCCTGTCGGTTGCGGCCATGCAGACTTCAAGATCTCCTGCGCGCGACGCAGGCAGTGCCGCAGTTTTCCTGCGCGACAACGAATGTGCTGACGGCCACATCGGGCCGCAACCTCATTTCCTCCTCCTCCTCCGAGGACAGGGTCTTGCTGGCCAGACGTCGCGGCTACCCGCAGCGCTTTCTTCGGGAGCAGTGCAGGATGTTCTGGTGATTCAACAAACAGTCCCACTGGCTCGTGAAGCGTGTCCCGTGGGAGCGGCAGCCAGTACCGGGTCCCGGAGCGCCGAGAAGGAAAAAGGCCTCACCCGCTAGTGATAACGCACCGGCTGACCACGACGGTCGCCCGATCTGCCGGGCGTGCGCGCTTTCGCATTGGTCGCAATTGATAGGTGCCGAACCGATGGCGATCACTAGTGCCGCAAAATAATAATGTATTGCAGGTTTGATTGCCGGAAATGCAAAGTAAACGATTGCAGTCGCAGGATGGCTAAACGGTTCATTCAATAAATGATATAATCAATTTCAGTTAGTGTTGCGGCGCTGCAACAGACATGATTTCTGCTTCTGAGTAGATACAGGCCAAGTAACTCGTGGAGGATGGTTATGAAGTTCCTTGGTACTGTTGCAGCGGCACTGCTCCTCTCGTCCGGCGCTTTTGCTGCAGATGCCGTGTTCTCCGGCGATTCGGTTCCGACGGCGGCCCCTGCGGCTCCCGCATTCGACTGGACCGGCGCCTATTTTGGCGTGAACGCCGGTTACGGCGGCGGCAAGCTGAAGCCGCATTTCTATGCTTATGACAATGGGTCCGACGCATACCTGGATGCGAGCGCCAGCGCTTCGGCCAGCGGTTTCGTCGGCGGTGTTCAGGCCGGTTACAACTTCCAGTCTGGCTCCATGGTCTACGGCGTCGAGACCGATATCCAGTACTCGAATGTCGAGGCGAAGCTCAGCGGTTCGGTTTCGAGCAGCATCTTTGGCCTGGACGCTTCGGCCAGCGGCTCCGTGAAGGGATCCGTGGAGTGGTTCGGCACCACGCGCGCCCGCGTCGGCTTCACGCCCACCGACCGTTTCCTGGTTTATGGCACCGGTGGTGTGGCCTACGGCAAGTACAAGCTGAAGGCTGAGGGCAGCTACGACATCGGCGGCAGCGACGATACCGGGTCGGTCTCGACCTCCAAGTCCAAGGTCGGCTGGACCGTCGGCGCCGGCACCGAATACGCCATCACCGACAACCTGACGTTCAAGGCCGAGTACCTGTACACGAACCTCGGCCGCTGGAACCTGCTCGAGCTTGGCGACGCCGACGCGGGTCTGAAGCTAAGCTCGAAGCTTGACTTCCACACGGTTCGCGTGGGCCTGAACTACAAGTTTTAAGTCCGTCAGCCGGAACGCAGTCACAACACGCCGCAGTCCGCCTGCGGCGTGCCATTTTCTTTTCAGGAACAGGTTCAGGAAAACCCCGGCAGCAGTCGTGATGCGCGTGCCGGAGCGGCGGAAAGGCATTTCCCTTCTGGCAGCGGTGAACTCGAAGGCCTCAAACAGGAACGGGTAATCTGGCCCCATGACCGGGCGGGCAGGCGAGTGTCAGCCTGTGGGCAGGCGCCATGCAGTGGCGTGCCATATCTTTCGGCCGGCTGATCAGACCTTCGAGTCCGGCAATAAGATATGGTTGATGCAAATATAATACAGTTATCACTTCATTAACCATCACCGTTAATACTCCAGACCGGTACTTGGGCTGGTGCCCAACACTCAGGCGGCTTTCAAAGGGGTGGGGTATGAAGACTCTCACGACAGCTCTGGCGCTTGCGCTGGTTTCATCAACCGCGTTCGCGGCTGATGCCTTCTTCCCGTATGGTTCGGATACTCCGACCTACAACTGGACCTTCGGCTATCTCGGGGCCAACATCGGTTACGGTGGTGGCAAGCATGAGGTCGACGCTTCGATCATTGGCACGCCTCTGCGTGGCAGCATCAGCGCGACCACCAACGGCTTCATCGGTGGCGCTCAGGCCGGCTACAACTGGCAGTCGGGATCGGTGGTGTACGGCATTGAGGGCGATTTCCAATACGCCGACATCAACGCGAAACTGGCCGCGTTCACCAACCTGTTTGGCACGGGGATCTCGGCTTCGGCGAGCGGATCGCTCAGCTGGCTCGGAACGCTTCGCGCACGCATCGGCTTCGTGCCGGAAGACCGCTTCTTCCTCTATGCGACCGGCGGCGCGGCATTCGGCAAGCTGGGGCTGTCCGGCGAGGTGAATGTGGGCGGCATCCCCTACAGGGATGAAATCTCCAAGACCCGGACGGGCTGGACGTTGGGCGCCGGCGCGGAATACGCGGTTACCGACGACTGGACCTGGAAGACCGAGTACCTGTACACGGATCTCGGCAAGTGGACCTTCTACGAGGACCCGATGCTCAAGGCCGAAACGGGCCTGAAGTTCCACACGGTGCGGACCGGCATGAACTACCGGTTCTGACGGCCAAATCAGACAGTTCAGAAAATGCCGTGGAGCGATCCACGGCATTTCTGTTTCGGGATGCCCGAACGGGGCCTGCGCTATCCGGCAAGCCGAGCCGCCTGGCCCGTATGTCCCGTTTCGGAGGAATGGCGAATGCCGGGTCGCGACCGGTGCCGCTTTCCCGGATACCGCCTCAGAGAAGCGGGCCCATGGTCGCAAACAGGTTCAGCCAGACGCGCTTGTAGACGGGCCAGCGGCGCACCGCCTCCGGATCTACCAGCGTCGACTGTTCGAGATAGGACAGCTGGCGGGCACGTATCTCCTGCGTGACTTTCGGATCGTGCAGAAGCACGTCGTTCTCGAAGTTCAGGTCGAAGCTGCGGATGTCCATGTTGGACGAGCCCATGAAGGTCTTGCGGCCGTCGATGGTCAGTATCTTGGAGTGCAAGAGGCCCCCGTTGTACTCGGCGATGGTGACGCCGGCTTCGATCAGGAGCGGATAGTAGGACCGGCTTGCACGGGACACGAACTGGGAGTCGTTGCGGCGCGGCACGATCAGTGTGACATTCACGCCCGAGAAGGCCGCGCCCAGCAGGGCGGCGCAGACGACCTCGCCGGGTACAAAGTAGGGGGTGACGATGATCAGCTCCTGCTGCGCCTCGAAGATGAGGCGGGAGAACAGCTGAGCGGCCGCAAGGCGTCCCGTCGTCGGGCCAGTGCCTACCACCTGGGCGGGAATGCCATCGGGGAAAACCGGTGTTTCCGCAGCGAAGAGGGCCGGATTCTCGTCGTGGTAGAGCAGCCAGTTCTCGGCGAAGAGCAGGTTCATCTGCCGGGCCACGGGGCCTTCCAGCCGCACCATGATGTCGACCCAGGGCGCGTACTTCCTCTTGGGGAGGAACTCCGGATCGGCGCAGTTCTGGCTGCCGGCATGGCAGATCCTGCCGTCGATGACGGTGATCTTGCGGTGGTTGCGCAGGTCGAGACGCCGCTCCATCATTGCGCGGAAAGGGTTCTTGAGGGACAGGGCGATCGCGGTCTTCACGCCCGCTGCCTGGAGCTCCTTCCAGGTCTGCGAACGGGTGAAGGTGCGTGAGCCCAATGCGTCGACGATCACGCGGCAGGTGACGCCGCGCTTCGCCGCGCGGATCAGCGCGCTGGCGACGGCGCGGCCGGTGTTGTCATCCAGCCAGATGTAATACAGGACATTGATGCTGTCGGTGGCAGCGTCCATGTCCTCGATCATGCGGCGGCGCGCGCCCTCGGGGCTTTCCAGCAGTTCCGCGCGGTTGCCGAGGCAGACGCCGAAGCCGTTCACCGAGGTGGCGAAGGCGCTGGAGGGGCCCCATTGTTCCGGATCGCGCGGCTCCCCGCTGGCGGCTATGTACGGCTGGACGGCTTTGCTGGCCCAGTCGATCCGGCTTCGCCTGCCCTGGCGGAAGTAGACTTCGCCCACCAGCAGATAGGCCACGATGCCGAGAAACGGCAGGGAAAGCAGCACGAACATCCATGCCGTGCGGGTGGACGTGTTCAACTGCGGTCGGGAAAGAACCCTGAGAGCCACCGCCACGAAGAGGGCAAAATGAGCCAGGGTGAGAATGGATAGAGTAAGCTGTACGTCTGGATCCATGCTCTTTGTCTCATTCTGGCGTGGCTGACACTGTTATCCGGTATCCAATATCCGCCCCCGTGAGGCAAGGCCGGGTTGCGGTTTCGTCTTCCACGGCGATATGCCGCCGGACGCCCCTCACGCCGATGCGATCCCGCAAAGAGATAAACCGTCCGGCCGCAGGTCGGGAACTCCCGTGAAATGCCGAGCCGACTTAACGGTTCGGATCAAGAAAGATGTCCGTGGAAACAAGCCTGCTGCAACCTTGAACCGCACGGAAACCCATGATTACTAATAATTATTATCCCTGCGGGAGGGGGGGTGTATTGTCAGTACAGAAGATTCCGGTCGGCCGCCATGTGGGGGCCGGTCTCGAGCGCGACGTTTATCTGCATCCCACGAATGATGGTCTCGTGATCAAGATCCGTCGCAAGGGCGCCACGCAGGACCGAAATGCCATCGAACACGAATATCTTTCCTTCGTGAAGTCCAATCCGCTGCTGCCAAGGACTTACGGCTGGGTGGAGACACAGCTCGGGCGGGGCCTGGTTTACGAGCGGATCCGGGATGCGGATGGCCAAACGAGTGCGACTCTGGCCACGGCGCTGAAGACGGGCCGGGTAACGCCCGACGGGGCGCGGCTTCTCATGTCCGGTGCCGTTGAAACGCTCATCAGGAACGGGATTCTGGTCCACGACGATAATTTGAACAATTTCCTTGTCCAGCGAACGGGGAACCGTTTGAACCTCGTCATGGTGGATGGGTTCGGTCCGCTGGTGATGACGCTGAAAGCGCGCGTGCGCATGTACTTCCCGGTGCTCGCCCGCCACAAGATCAGCCGCCATGCGCAGGCCCTCATGCCTCATCTCGAGAAGGCGCTGGAAGAGATGGCCTCCTGCCATGCTGGGCTGACCGGAGAACGGGCTGAAGGGTGGGTTCAGGTTCACGGCAATGAACCTGCGCCCGAACTATTCAATAGCTGAACAAAAAAGGGCGGCATTGCTGCCGCCCCATGACTGAACCGGTGCTGCGGACTGATTAGAAGTCCATGCCACCCATGCCGCCGGGCATGGCCGGAGCAGCTTCCTTCTTCGGCAGCTCGGCGATCATCGCCTCGGTGGTGATCAGCAGGCCGGCGACGGACGCAGCGTCCTGCAGGGCCGTGCGGACGACCTTCATCGGGTCGACGATACCGAAGGAGATCATGTTGCCGAACTCGTCAGCCTGAGCGTTGTAGCCGAAGTTCTGATCGCTGTTCTCCAGGATCTTGCCGGCAACGATCGAGGCCTCGGCGCCAGCGTTGGTCGCGATCTGGCGGCACGGAGCCTGGATGGCGCGGCGGACGATGTTGATGCCGGCGTCCTGATCCGGGTTGGCGCCCTTGGCCTTGATGGCCTGGGAAGCGCGCAGCAGGGCAACGCCGCCGCCCGGAACGATGCCTTCCTCAACCGCGGCGCGGGTCGCGTTAAGGGCGTCGTCCACGCGGTCCTTGCGCTCCTTGACCTCGACCTCGGTCGCACCGCCGACGCGGATTACGGCAACGCCGCCAGCGAGCTTGGCCAGGCGCTCCTGGAGCTTCTCGCGGTCGTAGTCGGAGGTGGTCTCCTCGATCTGGGCCTTGATCTGGGCAACGCGGCCCTCGATCTCGGACTTCTCGCCAGCACCGTCGACGATCGTGGTGTTCTCCTTGGAGATCGTGACGCGCTTGGCGCGGCCGAGCATGTCGAGCGTGACGTTCTCGAGCTTGATGCCGAGATCCTCGGAGATGACCTGGCCACCGGTGAGGATCGCGATGTCCTCGAGCATGGCCTTGCGGCGGTCACCGAAGCCCGGAGCCTTCACGGCGGCGATCTTCAGGCCACCACGCAGCTTGTTGACGACGAGCGTGGCCAGAGCCTCGCCCTCGACGTCCTCGGCAATGATGAGGAGCGGCTTGCCGGACTGAACGACGGCCTCGAGGATCGGCAGCAGCGGCTGCAGGTTCGAAAGCTTCTTCTCGTGCAGGAGGATGAAGACGTCCTCGAGCTCGGCAACCATCTTCTCCGGATTGGTGATGAAGTACGGAGACAGGTAGCCGCGGTCAAACTGCATGCCCTCGACGACCTCGAGCTCGGTCTCGGCGGTCTTGGCTTCCTCGACCGTGATGACGCCCTCGTTGCCGACCTTCTGCATGGCCTCGGCGATCATCTGGCCGACCTCACGCTCGCCGTTTGCGGAGATGGTGCCAACCTGGGCAACCTCTTCCGGCGTCGTGATCTTGGTGGCAGCCTTGTTCAGGTACTCCACCACGTCGGCGACGGCGAGGTCGATGCCGCGCTTCAGGTCCATCGGGTTCATGCCAGCGGCGACGGCCTTGGCGCCTTCCTGAACGATCGCCTGGGCGAGGACGGTCGCGGTGGTGGTGCCGTCACCGGCCTTGTCGTTGGTCTTGGACGCCACCTCGCGGAGCATCTGGGCGCCCATGTTCTCGAACTTGTCGTCCAGCTCGATCTCCTTGGCGACCGACACACCGTCCTTGGTGATGCGGGGAGCACCGAAGGACTTGTCGATGACGACATTGCGACCCTTCGGGCCGAGAGTCACCTTCACCGCATCGGCGAGGATGTTGACACCGCGCAGCATCGCTTCGCGAGCGTCACGGGAGAAACGTACTTCTTTAGCTGCCATTGATATTGCTCCTTGGGCCGACACCCGTGTGCCAGCCGGTCAAACTGCGCGGCTTGTTAGCTGATGATACCCATGATGTCGGACTCCTTCATGATCAGGAGGTCCTCACCATCAATCTTGACTTCCGTGCCGGACCACTTGCCGAACAGAACACGGTCGCCCGGCTTCACATCCAGAGGCACCTGCTTGCCAGTCTCGTCACGGGCGCCCGGTCCAACCGCGATAACCTCACCTTCCTGCGGCTTCTCCTTCGCCGTGTCAGGAATGATGATGCCACCAGCCGTCTTCTCCTCAGAGGTAACCCGGCGGACGACCACGCGGTCATGGAGCGGGCGAAAATTCGTCTTGGCCATAATCTGAACCCTTGATTCCCATATCGAAATGAGGTTTGTCTCCACTGGGCAGAGGAAGACCTCCGTTAGCACTCCCCCTGCGAGAGTGCTAACTGGAGATAAGGAGGGTGCCCACCAGAGTCAAGTCAGGGTTCTCCCCCAACATGCAGCAAAGTAAATCAACGGATCGGCCGTTGGCGGGCGTCGTCCTGACCATCGCCTTCTGCATCATCATTCCCTTCAGCGACGCCCTGGCTAAGGTCCTGACCGGACAGGTGCCGCTTCTGACCATTCTCATCGCCCGATTCCTGGGACAGGCTGTCATGTCGGCGCCGGCCTTGGCAAACCGCCGGGCGCGTCTCGGCTGGCGCTTGTCCGCGTTTGCGTTCCTGCGCACCGTGCTGCAGCTTGGCTCACTGGGCCTGTTCTACGTTGCCTTCCGCTATCTGCAGCTGGCGGACGCCATCGCGATCAGCTTCATCTCGCCCTTCCTCGTGCTGCTGATGGGCAAGCTTTTCCTTGGAGAGCAGGTGGGACCGCGGCGTATCGCAGCCTGCGGCGTGGGCTTTCTCGGCACGATGATGGTCATCCAGCCCAGCTTTGCGGAGGTGGGCCTGCCGGCGCTGCTGCCGCTCGGCGGCGCGCTCTTCTTTGCCTTCTATTCGATGGCGACGCGCCAGCTCGTCCGTGTTGCCGATCCCGCGGTCGCGCAGGGGATCAGCGGCGTCCACGGCGTCCTGCTGCTCGTGCTGGTGTCAGTTCTCGCGGGTCCGACGATCGAGGATGCCCGTCTCGTCGTTCCCTCCGTCAGCGATGCCTGGATGCTGGTCGGCATCGGCATCATTGGCAGCGGCGCGCATCTCATCATGACATGGGCGTTGCGCTTCGCGCCGGCAGCCACGCTTGCGCCGATCCAGTACCTCGAAATCCCGTTCGCTACGCTCATAGGCTGGATATTCTTCCATGAATTCCCAAACGCGGTCGCCTCGGCCGGCATCGTGGTGATCATGGGCGCGGGGCTCTACATCGTCCACCGCGAACGGGTCCTCGCCCGGGAGAGGTCGACGCAGGCGGCGGCCGAAGCCAGACGGGCGCTGGCCGAGCAGGCCGGGCAGGCGGAAAGCCGGATCTAGGTTCAGGCCGGTCAGGGCTGGCGCGGTTCAGGAAGCCGCGCTTAAGCCGGGCGCTTCAGCGCCCGCCGCTCCTCCTCAACCTCCTCGCGGATGCAGCAGCCGTGGAGATGATCGTTCACGAGGCCCATGGCCTGCATGAAGGCGTAGACGGTGACGGGGCCAACAAAGGTCCAGCCGCGCTTCTTCAGGTCCTTCGAGATGCGGGTGGAGGTTTCCGTCTTCGCAAGGGTGCGCAGGGTCGCGAGGTCAATCCTCTGCGGGCGTTCCTCCTGCGGCGGTTCGTGCCGCCAGAAGTAGCGGGTCAAGGAGCCTTCCTGCTCGCACAGCTCGACCGCCCGCCGCGCATTGTTGATGACGGAGCGGATCTTGCCGCCATGGCGGACGATGCCCGGATCGCGCAGGAGCCGCTCGATGTCGTCTTCGGTGTAGGTGGCGATCACGCGAAAGTCGAAGTTTGCGAAGGCCGCGCGGAAGTTCTCGCGCTTGCGCAGGATGGTGAGCCAGGACAGGCCGGACTGGAAGCCTTCCAGGCAGATCTTCTCGAACAGGCGGCGGTCGTCAACCACCGGGCGGCCCCATTCGCGGTCGTGGTAGGCGAGATAGTCCGGCAGATTGCCGTGCCAGTGGCAGCGCAGCCTTCCATCGGGGCCTTCGATCAAGCCGGGCGCATGGTCGCTCACAGGTATCTCCTCCAGTCGTGCCGCGTGGTTGCCGTTCCTTTACCAACACGGTCAATGGAACGGTAACCACGATTCCAGAATGTTCTCCTGTATTGCAGTTTCTGAAGCGTGATTCATCTTTCAGTTTCCAGTTGAACGCATGCTGCTGACACAACGGGGGCGATAGCGGTTGATCGTTCGGCCGTGACGCCCCGTCTGCCGCCATCGCCACCGGACCCAGGTCCAGAAACGTGCAGAGTGTGTGCAATGAACTACATATTGCGTTCCACCGGGCTTCTCCTGCTGGCCGCACTGATCTCGCCGGCTGCGGCGCAGGGCCGTTACGTCGAGCCGCCGCCAGTGACGGTGAGCCCGGATCTTTCCGCTCCCTGGCTGCTGCAGCTGAGGAACACCCAGAGGGTGCCCACGCGGGGAAGTGAGCGCGCCCCGACGCAGGTGCAGCGTGTCGCACCTTCGCCGGCAAGGCCCGCGGTGCAGCAGGCGGCTGCCACGCAGCAGCTGCGCCAGCATTACCAGCCGCCGCAGATCGTCGGCCGCAGACCGAAGGACTATTCGCACCTGCCCCTGGATCCGCGTTTCCTGCCGCAGGAGGTCGAGTACCACAGCAAGCATCCGGTCGGCACGATCATTGTCGATACCGCGCAGAAGTATCTCTACCTCATCACCGAGCCCGGCAAGGCTCGCCGCTACGGCGTCGGTGTCGGTAAGGAAGGCTTCGGCTGGAAGGGTGTCGAAAAGATCACGGCCAAGCGCGAATGGCCGGACTGGCGTCCGCCGGCAGACATGATCGAGCGGGAGCGCAAGCAAGGCCGCATCCTGCCCGTCCACATGCCGGGCGGGCCGGCCAATCCGCTGGGAGCCCGAGCGCTCTATCTGGGCTCGACGCTCTACCGGATTCATGGCACAAACGCGCCGTGGACGATCGGTCAGGCCGTCTCGTCCGGCTGCATCCGCATGCGGAACGAAGACGTCATCGACCTGTACGAGAGGGTAAAGGTCGGAACGACCGTCGTGGTCATCTGAATACAGGGGGACGGGCCTGCCAGAGGGGGGCAGCTCGTCAGGGGGATGTTCCGGTTGGGGAGCCGGAACATCCCCGATTTCTTTTCCGGAACAGCACCGCCATGCGAGGACCGAAGGCTTCGGGTTCGCAGACTGCCGTGCCAATCACGCAGCGGGGGCCGTTTCCCTTTTTCGGGCGAAATCGAGATGCGCGATGGCTTCCGGCTTCGGGCCGCCGTATGCCCAATCCAGAAGTTGCACCGTGTGAAGAACCGGGAGCTTCGAGCCCGACGCGATCTGCGTGATGCAGCCGATGTTCCCGGTAGCCACAAGGACCGCGCCGGTGTTCTCGATGTTACGCACCTTGCGGTCGCGCAGGCGGCGGGAAATCTCCGGCTGAAGAATGTTGTAGGTACCAGCCGAGCCGCAGCAGAGGTGGCCCTCGCGCGGCTCACGGACGACGAAGCCGGCTTTGGTCAGAAGCTGACGGGGTTCGCGCGTGATCTTCTGGCCGTGCTGCATGGAGCAGGCCGAATGGTAGGCCACTTCGAGATTGGTGACGACCGACGGCTCCGGCAGGTCGAGGGTCGTGAGGTATTCGGTAACGTCCTTGGCAAGCGAGGAGACGAGGGCGGCCTTTTCCGCATAGGCTGGATCCAGCCTCAGCATGTGGCCGTAGTCCTTCATGGTCGTTCCGCAGCCGGAGGTGGTAATGATGATGGCATCCAGCCCGCCGTTGCGGATCAGTTCGCACCAGGCGTCGATGTTGCGGCGGGCGAAGGCGAGGGCCTCTTCCTCACGGCCCATGTGGTGGACGAGGGCGCCGCAGCAACCTTCGTTCTTCGGCGTGACGATCTCGATGCCGAAGCGGGAGAGCAGGCGGACGGTGGCCGCGTTGATTTCGGGATCCAGCACCGACTGGGCGCAGCCCGAGAGAATTGCCACGCGACCACGCGGGCTTGCGACGGCCGGGGGCTCTGGTTTGCTCGGCGCCGGAACGGACGATGGCGCGAGTTCCAGCATGGCGGCGACCGGCTTCAGCGCGGCGGTTTTCGCAAACAGGGCTGCGAAAGGCTTGCCAAGGCGAGCGAGTCGCAGCGCGAAACGGAAGCGGCCCGGATAGGGCAGGATGTTCGCCAGCAGCGCGCGGTTCAGGCGGTCGAACAGCGGGCGCCGGTAGGTCTTCTCGATGTGGGCGCGGGCATGGTCAACCAGGTGCATATAGTTCACGCCCGAGGGGCAGGTGGTCATGCAGGAAAGGCATGACAGGCAGCGGTCGATGTGCGTCACCGTCTCCCTGTCCGCCGGGCGGCCCTTCTCCAGCATGTCCTTGATCAGGTAAATGCGGCCGCGCGGGCTGTCGAGCTCGTTGCCGAGCTCGGCATAGGTCGGACAGGTCGCGGTGCAGAATCCGCAATGCACGCACTTGCGCAGGATCGACTCCGAATGCGCGGTTGCGGGATCTGCAAGCTGTTCGGGCGTGAACCGGGTCTGCATTGGCTAGAGGATCCAGCTCTCTGGGTTCTTGATCGGCTCGCCGCGGCTCACTGCCTGCAGGCCGATGACACAGCGGACGACGATCCAGATCGCCACCAGGATCATCATCAGGAAGCCGATGCCGACGAACATCAAGAGCATTGAGATGAAGGCGTAGAGAACGCCGATCCAGAAGGTGCGGATGGCCCAGGTGTAATGGGTCTCAAGCCAGGCTTCCGACTTGCCGCGGTTGAGGTAGGCAAGGACAACACCGACAAGGCCGGTGATGCCGACGACGAAGCTCACCAGATACAGAACATAGATGAGCTGGATGTTGGAGACGCCGTGCTCGAACCAGCCGGCCTGGCGGGCAGGGGGCGTTCCCTGGGGTTGATAATCAGTCATGGGTCCTCTCCGGATGCTGCCCTGGACGGACCATGCGGCCAGGGTTCATTATGTTCTTCGGGTCAAACTGCTCCTTCAGGCGCGCGGACAGCGCAGCCAACTGCGGCGGTTGCGGCTGGAACACGTCCACCGCCTCCCGCACGGCAACCGGCGCACGGATAAGCGTGGCATGGCCGCCGCCGAAATGCACGATCAGTTTACGTAACAATTCCGCCTCGGGGTCGGCTTCCATGCGCATCCAGATGAGTCCGCCCTGCCAGTCATAGTAGGCGTTGATGCCTGCCGCGCGGCGGAAGGTGTCGAGGAGCCTCGGTCCCGTGGTGGGCGCAACGGAGACGCGCCAGACGGGCGCGGGCGTACCGTCGGCGAAGGGATGGCAATCGCGGACCTCGCGCCAGAGCTGGCGGGACTGTTCCGTTTCCAGCACTTCCGCCGGGCCATAGGAGCGGAGAAGACGGGCGAGCAGGTCGATGCGGTACTCGACAGAGGGAGCAAAGCCCTCCACGCGGAGAGCCGTCTTCGCACCGCCGACGAGGGCACGGCCCAGGAACTTCGCGATCACGCCTTCCGGGAGGTGGGCGGCACCGGAGACCTCGGCGCTGGAGCCCATGGCGGCTGCCATGGCCTCGGCCGCCGTGTGGTCGTCGAGGCCGTTCAGGAGCAGCGTCTTCTCGGTCTCCGCCGCAGGCAGCACCTTGAAGGTGACGTCGGTGACGACCGCAAGCGTTCCCCAGGAGCCGGCCAGGCCCTTGGCGAGGTCGTAACCGGTGACGTTCTTGACGACGCGGCCGCCGGACTTGAAGGCTTCGCCGCGGCCGGAAACGGCGTGGATGCCAAGGATGTGGTCGCGCGCTGCTCCCGCCTTGAGGCGGCGCGGGCCGGAAAGGTTGGCGGCGAGTACTCCGCCGATGGTGCCCCTGCAGGGCTCGCCGCCAAGCAACGGACCGTAGTCCATCGGCTCGAAGGCAAGCTCCTGATTGTGGGCGGCAAGCAGCGCCTGAATTTCGGCAAGCGGCGTGCCGGCGCGGGCGGAAAGGACCAGTTCCTCGGGCTCGTAGAGGGTGACGCCGGTCAAACGGGAGAGGTCGAGGACGTGAGCGGCCTCGACGCGATGGCCGATGCCGCGCTTGGAGCCATGACCCAGCACCTCCAGCGGCGTTTCCTCCGCGACGGCCCAGCGCACGGTTTCCAGAACCTGTTCCGGCGTTGGTGGGGTGAAGATGGTGGCCGCTTCAGGCTGTTGCTGCTCTTGCATCAGAACCGCTCGAGATGGGGGAATGGGATCTGGCCGCGATGGATGTGCATGCGGCCGAGCTCGGCGCAGCGGTGAAGCTGCGGGAATACCTTGCCGGGGTTCAGCAGGTGGTTCGGATCGAAAGCGCATTTCACGCGGATCTGGTGATTGAGGTCATCCTCGGAGAACATTTCCGGCATCAGATCGCGCTTTTCGACGCCGACGCCATGCTCTCCTGTGAGGACGCCGCCGACCTCGACGCATAGGCGCAGGACATCGGCGCCGAAGGCTTCGGCCTTCTCCAACTCGCCCGGCTTGTTGGCGTCGTAAAGAATGAGCGGGTGCAAGTTGCCGTCGCCGGCGTGGAATACATTGGCGACGCGCAGTCCGTATTTCTCGGAAAGCTCGCGCATGCCGGCCAGAACGCGCGGCAGTTCCTTGCGCGGAATGGTACCGTCCATGCAATAGTAGTCGGGCGAGATGCGGCCGACGGCCGGGAAGGCCGCCTTGCGGCCCGCCCAGAAGCGCAGGCGCTCCTCATCCGAAGTGGAGGCGCGATTGGTGGTGCAGCCGTTCTGCGCGGCTATGGCGCTCACGCGCTCGATCAGGTGATCCACCTCAGCCATCGGGCCGTCCAGCTCCACGATGAGCAGGGCCTCGACGTCGAGGGGATAGCCCGCGTGGACGAAATCCTCCGCCGCGTGGATGGCGGGGCGGTCCATCATTTCCATGCCGCCGGGGATGATGCCGGCGGCTATGATGTCGGCCACGCACTGGCCGGCCTGTTCGCTGGTCGGGAAGCCGATCAGCAAGGCGCGGGCGGTCTCGGGCTTGCGCAGGATGCGGACGGTGACCTCGGTGACCACGCCGAGCAAACCTTCCGAACCGGTCATGAGTCCGAGGAGGTCGTAGCCCTCTGGGTCCAGGTGCTTGCCGCCCAGCCGGACGACCTCGCCGTTCATCAGCACCATCTCGATGCCGAGAACATTGTTGGCGGTAAGGCCGTATTTCAGGCAGTGAACGCCGCCGGAGTTCTCCGCGACGTTGCCGCCGATGGAGCAGGCGATCTGCGAGGACGGGTCCGGCGCGTAATAGAAGCCTTCATGCTCCACCGCCTGGGTGATGCCCAGGTTGGTGACACTAGGCTGCGCGACCACAACACGGTTGGCATAGTCGATCTCGAGGATGCGGTTGAACTTGCTCATCACGAGCAGGACCGCATCCTTGAGCGGCAGGGCGCCGCCGGAAAGCGACGTGCCCGCGCCGCGCGGCACCACGCGGATGTTGCGTTCGTGGCAGTATTTCAGGATGCGCGAGACCTGGGATACCGTTTCCGGCAGAACCACGACCAGCGGAAGCTGTCGGTAGGCGGTGAGGCCGTCCGTCTCGAAAGCGCGCATGCCTTCCTCGGTGTCAATCACTCCTTCGCCGGGCACGATGATCCGCATGTCCGCGACAATTTCCTCGCGCCGGGCGATGGTTTCCGCCTGCGGCTCGGGCATCCTCAGTCCTGACATGAAACGCGCCTCAGCATAAGAACAACTCTGGTATGCGAACTGGTTAAGACAATTGACCAGTTGTCGTCAATGTCGTTATGCTAGCATCATCCTAACATGGACCGGTTATCAAGGTGTCCGCTGTTTTCTCGAATATTGAGCACGGACGAACGTCCGACGCCGTCGTGCGGCAGATCGAGGACCTCATTCTAGAAGGGGTTCTGCGTGATGGCGACAGGCTGCCCGGCGAACGTGAACTCGCGCAGTCGATGAACGTTTCGCGGCCGGTACTGCGCGAGGCGCTCAAGGCGCTGGAGGCGCGCGGACTCATCGTGTCGCGCCAGGGCGGCGGCAACTATGTGGCAAATGTGGTGGGCGAGGTGTTCTCCACGCCGATGCGGGAACTGATCGCCTCCCATCCCAAGGCGACGGCCGACTATCTCGAATACCGGCGGGAGATCGAGGCGATCGCGGCGGAGATGGCGGCGCGGCGCGCCACCGAGGCCGACCGGCAGATGATCGCCGACATCATCCAGCGAATGGAAATGGCGCACGCGGCGGGCGACTTCGATACGGAGGCGGAGATCGACGTCGAGTTTCACAATGCGGTGGGGGAGTGCGCGCACAACTTCATCCTGCTGCATACGCTGAGGTCGTGCTACCGCCTCCTTTCGGACGGCGTTTTCCAGATTCGCGCAAGGCTTTATCATCTGCCAGGAGCGAGGGAGGCGCTTCTGGACCAGCACCGAGGCATCGCGGAGGCCATCTGCGGGCAGGATCCCGAGGCTGCGCGAAAGGCGGCCCGGGCGCACATTGATTTCATCATCCAGGCAAGCGCCGAAGCGGAGCGGGCGGATGATCGGGAACGGGTGGCGCAGCTGCGCCTCAGGCAACGGTTCCGCGACCGCAAGCCGGCCTCGCCGGATCCGGGCAACGAACGAAAGACAGACGAGGAACATTCTTGAACCAGCATATTTCTCAATCGAGGCGCGTAGGGCTCTTCGTCACCTGCCTCGTCGACCTGTTCCGGCCTTGCATCGGCTTCGCTTCGGTCAAGCTGCTCGAGGACGCGGGCTATGAGGTGGATGTGCCGATGGCGCAGACCTGCTGCGGCCAGCCATCGTACAATTCCGGCGACCGCGAAGACACCATCTCCATTGCCCGGAAAACCATCGAGATCTTCGAAGGCTACGATTACATCGTGGCGCCGTCGGGTTCCTGCGCGGGGATGTTGAAGAAACACTATCCCGCGCTGTTCCAGGATGACAGCGCTTGGGCGGAGCGGGCGAAGGCTTTCTCGGCCAAGGTCTACGAGCTTACCAGCTTCCTCACGGACGTGGCGGGCGTCACGGCGGTCGAAGCGGCGCTCGCGGGAAGCGTCACCTATCACGATTCCTGTTCGGGGCTCAGGGAGCTCGGCATCCGCGAACAGCCGCGCAAGCTGCTCGCCTCGGTCAAGGGGCTGGAGCTGAAGGAGATGGAAGACTCCGACGTCTGCTGCGGCTTCGGCGGAACCTTCTGTGTGAAGTATCCCGACATTTCCAACCGGATCGTCGAGGAGAAGACGAAGTCCATCGAGGCCTCCGGCGCGAGGATGCTGCTCGCCGGCGATCTCGGCTGTCTCATGAACATGGCCGGGAAGCTGCAGCGGCAGGGGAGCAGCATCGAGGTACGGCACGTTGCGGAGGTGCTCGCCGGCATGACCGACACGCCCGCCATAGGAAGGAGGAAGGGCTGATGGAGATACGATCGCCGGTCTTCAAGAAGAACGCGCGCGCGGCGCTGGTCGATCCGCAGCTGCGTAAGGCCATGGAGCACGTCAAGACGGGCTTCATTCACAAGCGGGCGCTTGCAGCGGCGGCATTGCCCGAGTTCGAGCAGCTGCGCGACGCAGGCAAGGCCATCAAGGACCTGACGCTCGCCAATCTCGACAAGTATCTGGAAGCCTACGAGGCGAAAGTCACGGAAAGCGGTGGGCACGTCCACTGGGCGGAAACGGCAGAGGATGCACGCAACATCGTGCTGCGCATTTGCCAGTCGGTCGAGGCGAAGACCGTCACTAAGGGCAAGTCGATGATCTCGGAGGAAATCGAACTCAACGATTTCCTGGAGGCGCACGACATCCGCCCTGTGGAAACCGACCTCGGCGAATACATCATCCAATTGCGCGGCGAGCATCCGAGCCACATCATCGCCCCGGCGGTGCATCTCACCCGCGAGCAGGTGGAGAAGGACTTCCGCCGCGCACACACGGGACTGCCCCCGGGCCGCGACCTTTCCAAGCCATTGACGATGCTGGCGGAAGCGCGCAAGGTGCTGCGCTCGCAGTATTTCGCGGCGGACGTGGGGATAACGGGCGCGAATTTCCTCGTGGCCGAGACCGGTACCTCCGTGATCGTGACCAACGAGGGCAACGGGGATCTCACGCAGATCCTGCCCAGGGTCCATATCGTGCTGGCCTCGATCGAAAAAGTGGTGCCCACGCTTTCCGACCTCGCGCAGATCCTGCGGGTGCTGGCGCGTTCAGCCACCGGGCAGGACATGAGCGTCTACACCACTCTGTCGACGGGCCCGCGGCGGCCGGACGATCCCGACGGGCCGGAGCAGTATCACGTGATCCTGCTCGACAACGGCCGTTCGTCGATGATCGGAACCGAGTTCCAGGACATGCTCCGCTGCATCCGCTGCGGCGCCTGCATGAACCATTGCCCAGTCTACCACGCGGTCGGCGGGCACACCTACGGCTGGGTCTATCCGGGTCCGATGGGCGCGGTGCTCACGCCTTCGCTCATCGGTGTGGACAAGGCGGGGCACCTGCCCAACGCGTCCACCTTCTGCGGACGCTGCGAGGCGGTCTGTCCCATGCGTATTCCGCTGCCAAAAATGATGCGGCACTGGCGGGAGCGAGAGTTCTCGCGCGGGCTCAATCCGGCGACCCAGCGCTACGGGCTCAGGGCCTGGGCGTTCTTCGCCAAGCGACCGCGGCTCTACCGGATGGCGACATCGCTTGCGGTTCCGGTGCTGTCGCTGTTCGGCAGGCGACGCGGCTCGTTCAGGGTGCTGCCGCTCGCCAGCGGGTGGACCAAGTATCGTGACATGCCGTCGCCCGAAGGACGCACCTTCATGCAGGAATGGAAACAGCGCGAGGCGCGCAAACAGGGAGGGCAGACGTCATGAGCGGACGTGAGGCCATCCTCAGCCGCCTGCGCACGGCACTTCGGGCCGGTGCCGACGATGCGGCGCGGGCGCGTGCCGTGCAGCAGAGGCTGGAGAGCGCGCCGCGCGGCGTGATTCCGGCGCGCGGGCAGATTCCGGAAGAGGACCGGGTCAGGCTGTTTTGCGCCATGGCGGAGAAGGTTTCCGCCACGGTGGAACGGGTCGCCCGTCCGGCAGACGTCCCGCAGGCGGTGGCGCGGTATCTGCGCGAGAAGAACCTGCCTGCCCGCGTGCGGATGGGTTCCGACGAGCGTCTGCGGCAGGTGCCGTGGGGCTCGGAACCGTCGCTGGAGATCACGGTTGGCCGGGCCGAGGACAGCGATCTCGCCGGCCTCGCCCATGCGCTCGGCGGGATAGCCGAGACCGGAACGCTGGTGCTGGCGTCTGGCCCCGCCAATCCGACGACCGTGAACTTCCTGCCGGAGCATCACCTCGTGGTGGTCAGGGCAAAGGACATTGCCGGCGACATGGAGACAGTGTTCGACCGGGTGCGGGAGACCTATGGCAAGGGCGTCATGCCGCGCACGCTCAACTTCATCACGGGGCCGTCCCGCTCGGCGGACATCGAGCAGACCCTGCTGCTCGGCGCCCATGGTCCCCGCGCGTTGCACGTGATCGTGGTCGATGGCGACTGAACGGGGCATAGGCCTTGCCGAGGCCGCGGCGCCGGACGGCATGCGAATCTACGCGGTCGGGGACGTCCACGGGTGCTACGATCTGCTTGCGCGGATGCACGAGCAGATCGTGAACGAAGTGGAGCGGGACCGGCCGGACGACTGGCGGGTCATCTATCTCGGCGATTACGTGGACCGGGGACCGCAATCGAGACAGGTGCTCGAGTTCCTGAGCAGCGCGGTTGAATCCGATCCGCGCGTCATCGCGCTTGCGGGCAATCATGACCGCGGCATGTTGAGCTTTCTGCGGATGCCCCGGAGGGACAGCATTTTCGCGGGATATGGGGGGACGCCACGGCGCGTTCCTATGGTGTGGAACTCGCATATGAATCCCATGAAGCGTTCGTCGCCTCCGCCGCCAGGCTGGCAGAGGCCATCCCCGAAAAGCACCGCAGGTTCCTGAAAGGGCTCGGATGGTCAGCCAGCTTCGGCGACCTGTTCTTTTGCCATGCGGGTATACGCCCTGGCGTGCCGCTCGACCGGCAGAGCCGCGAGGATCTCATCTGGATCCGCGATGAGTTCCTGGAGTATCCCGGGTTGCATCCGAAGCTCATCGTGCACGGGCATACGCCGCATTCGGCGCCGCAAGTGCTCACCAACCGCGTCAATCTCGACACGGGAGCGTTCCGGACGGGGATCCTCAGCGGAATGAAATTTGAAGGCGCCGGGAAGGCTCTCGTTCAGATCTCGGCGCCCGAGGGTTTCTAGCTGATTTACGGTTTCATGGAATCCGGACGGAACTCCGGACTGGCCGGGGCCGTGTCAGTGGCGGACGCTGATCCCGTAACCGTCGGCCGTCTGATAGGAGGAATTTCCGGTAGCGGCGTAGATGCCGACGCCCGAGGTAAGCACTGCTGCAAGCATCAAGAACGAAAGCAAGGCGGTACGCATTGAAGTCCAACTCAATTGGGGGAACTGACAGAGTATAGACCTCACTGGTTACCGATCGGTTCCCGAGGACTATACAGAAAAGTTACCGTGCCGATCCGATGATCGAGGCCGACAGCCCTTTACTCCTGCCTCAACAATTTGCAAGCCGGATGAGGGATCGGTGAACAAGTTTAATGGATACTGTTCCCGGAAGGTCACACGGGCGGACGGAGCGTTCACGGACAAATGATTTTGCATCCGTTTGCCGGCGAAGCAGGCGGGCTTGACGAACGGCGATCGGCATCGCATCAAACGCCAATGCGAGCGAATTACCGAATGCAGCGCCTCTACCTGACGGACGATCTCGCCGGGAATGCAGAGGTCGAAGTGGGGCGAGACCAGGCCCATTACCTGACCAATGTGCTGAGGATGGAGGAGGGACAGGAACTCCTCGTCTTCAACGGACGGGATGGCGAATGGCGGGCGCGTCTCACCAGCATTTCGAAGAAGTCGGTCCGGCTTGCGCTGCGCGAGCAGACCCGGGTGCAGACACCGGCGAGCGATCTCGTCTACTGCTTCGCTCCCTTGAAACAGGGTCGGCTGGATTACATGGTCCAGAAGGCCACGGAGATGGGAGCGGGCGTGCTGCAGCCGGTAATCACGCAGCATACGCAGGTTCCGAAGCTCGGCATCGAGCGGCTTCGTGCGAATGTCATCGAAGCGGCCGAGCAGTGCGGCATCCTTTCGGTCCCCGAGGTCCGTGAGCCGGTCAAGCTCGACAAGCTGCTTGCAGGATGGGACAGCGAACGGATACTGATCTTCTGCGACGAAGGGGCGGAACACAACGGACCGCTCGAACTGCTCAGGACGCTGGAGGGGCGCCGCTGCGCGGTTCTTATCGGACCGGAGGGAGGATTCTCTGAAAGCGAACGACAGACCCTGAGGTCGCTGTCCTTTGTGCGACCCATTCCGTTGGGGCCCCGCATCCTGCGGGCGGATACGGCGGCAGTCGCGGCCCTCGCTCTGGTTCAGGCGGTCATCGGCGACTGGCGCGACTGAAGCGGCTCCGGAAACGCGGGCGCCGGTTTCTGTCCGGGTCCGCGACAGGACAGCTACCGGAACAGTTCAGAGTGATTGGAAAACCAGCACTGATCTGAAGGCCGAATCAACACCCTTGATACAAGCGTGAGAATTATTTGCTTGATTGCATCAAAGTTGTTGGCCAATCAGGCTAGGATTTGAAGTCTGAGGAAAATATGGCGCGCGACACGACAGACAGCCGGCCGATCAATTCGCTTGACGAGCTCGTCAATTACCTTGCGCAGGGCTGCAAGCCGAAGAGCCGATGGCGCATCGGGACGGAGCACGAGAAATTCCCCTTCTACGTGGACGGCAACAGGCCGGTCCCATACGAAGGTGACAGGGGCGTGCGCGCGCTTCTCGAAGGCATGCAGAAGCTGCTCGGCTGGGAGGCGATCATGGACGCCGGGAACATCATCGGCCTGGTCGAGCCGTCGGGGCAAGGTGCCATTTCGCTGGAGCCGGGCGGGCAGTTCGAGCTGTCGGGCGCGCCGCTCGAGAACATTCACGAGACCTGCAAGGAGAGCAACGCGCACCTGGCGCAGCTGCGCTCGATTGCCGAGCCGCTCGGCATCCGCTTCCTCGGGCTGGGCGCCAGCCCCAAGTGGACGCTGGCGGAAACGCCCCGGATGCCCAAGTCACGCTACGAGATCATGACGGCCTACATGCCGAAGGTCGGCCGCCACGGCCTCGACATGATGTACCGGACCTGCACCATCCAGGTGAACCTCGACTTCGAGTCGGAGGAGGACATGCGCCGGAAGATGCAGATCGGCATGCGGCTGCAGCCACTGGCCACGGCGCTGTTCAGCAATTCCCCCTTCACCGAGGGAAAGCTCAACGGGCTCCAGTCCTGGCGGGCGGAGATCTGGCGCGACACGGACAACCAGCGCGCCGGCCTGCTGCCCTTCGTCTTCTCGGAAAGCTTCGGCTTCCGCGACTATGTGGAGTGGGCGCTCGACGTGCCGATGTACTTCATTATCCGCGACGGGCGCTACCGCGATTGCACGCACATCACCTTCCGCCAGTTCCTCGACGGCGCCCTGCCGGGCGAGACGCCGAACATGGGCGACTGGACCAACCACCTCTCGACGCTGTTCCCGGACGTGCGCATGAAGCGCTTCCTGGAGATGCGCGGAGCAGACGGCGGGCCGTGGCGGCGCATCTGCGCGCTGCCGGCCTTCTGGGTCGGGCTGCTCTATGACGACGAGGCGATGGCCGCGGCCGAGCAGCTCACGCGCGACTGGACCTTCGAGGAGGTGAACGCGATGCGCGACGCCGTGCCGACGGGCGGGCTCGAGGTTGAATTCAGGGGCCGAAGGCTGCTGGAGCTTGGCCGCGAGGTGCTGGAGATTTCCCGCACGGGTCTCAGGAATCGCAAGCGGCTCAACTCCGAAGGCGCGGACGAGACCGTGTTCCTCAACACGCTCGATGAGGTGGTCGCGCGCGGCACAACAAGCGCGCAGGAGCTCTCAACGGCCTTCCAGATGCGCTGGAATGAATCCGTCGAACCGCTGTTCCAGGAACACGCGTATTGATTCCGGTTTCCGTTGCGGGGCAGGGGGGAACTTTCCGCAGTCTGTCCCGTAACTATCCACGTCCTTCATTGACTTTGCTGGTCGGGCTTTTTATAAGCCCCGCACGCTCGGGCGACTGTCTGGCGTACCCCAGGTATGCCTTGCGGTCATTACGCTCCTGTTATCCAACAGAATGAAGAAGGGCCGCACTCCGCGGTATTCAAATAAATGAAGCGCACCTATCAGCCCTCCAAACTCGTCCGCAAGCGCCGTCATGGCTTCCGTGCCCGCATGGCGACCAACGGTGGCCGCAAGGTTCTCGCCGCCCGTCGCGCGCGTGGCCGCAAGCGCCTGTCTGCCTAATTCCCCAAGAGACCAAGGGTAAGGAGACTTGGCGGAAAAGGCGGGTCCGAAGACGCCGGGGCGGCTCAGGAAACGAAGCGAGTTTCTTGCCGTCCGTGCTGGAACGAAGCGTCGGGGCCCCCTGTTCCTGCTCGAAGTCCTGGAACGCGGCGACCAGGGTTTGCCGCGTTTTGGCATTACGGTCACCAAGAAGGTGGGCAACTCCGTCGAGAGGAACCGTATTCGCCGCCGTGTGCGCGAAGCCATCCGCACACATGCTGCTGGTGACATGTCGCCTGGACGAGACTATGTGATCGTTGGACGGCGTGAGATCCTTTCGGCACCGTTCGATGTGCTAAAAGAAGAGCTCTCCCGTCGGCTGCGCGACAGCAAACCCGTCAAAACGGGCTGAGGACATCATGGAAAACAACCGCAATCTGCTCATCGCCTTCGTGATCTCGATGGTCATCCTGACCGGATGGCAGATGTTGTACGTGAATCCCAAAATCGAGGCGCAGCGGGAGGCGGCGCGCATCGAGGCGGAGCAGGCAGCCGAGACGTCCAATCTGGATTCGGTCACGCAGAGTGACACGAACATTCCGGCACCGGGCGCTACGGCCGGAAGCGAGGTTCCCGGAGCTTCGTCCAGTGCCACCCAGCCCGTTTCGCGTGAGGCTGCCGTCGCCAGCAGCCCGCGTGTCCAGATCGATACCCCGCGGCTTGCGGGCTCCATCAATCTGCAGGGCGCCCGCCTCGACGACCTGAAGCTCAAGGACTATCGCGTCACCGTCGAGCCCAATTCGCCGAACATCGAACTGCTCATCCCGGCCGCGCTGCCGGATGGCTATTTCGCTGAGTTCGGATTCGTCGGTTCCGCCGCAAGCGGCACGGTCCCCGGCCCTGACACGGTCTGGACCGTGGAGAGCGGTTCGACGCTGACGCCGCATACGCCCGTCACGCTCACCTATACCAACGAGAAGGGCCTCACCTTCCGCCGCACCATTTCCGTGGACACGAACTACATGTTCACGGTGACGGACACGGTGGTCAACGGCGGCACGGAACCCATCGAGCTGCGCAGCTACGGCCGCACCACCCGCATGGGCACCCCGTCAACCGCTGGCCTGTACATCCTGCATGAAGGCTTGATCGGTGTGACCGGCGAGAAGGGCCTGCAGGAGATCAAGTACGCGGATGCCGAGGAAGAGGGGCAGATCAAGCCCGGCAAGTCGGAGGACGGCTGGCTCGGCATCACGGACAAGTACTGGGCCGTTACCCTGATTCCGCATTCCGGTGTGGCCTTCGATCCGCGCTTCGCCTTCTTCGGCGAAGGCCGTCCGCGCTTCCAGGCCGATTTCCTGACCGACCCCATCGTGGTTCCGGCGCAGGGCGAGCAGACCGTCTCCAACATGGTCTTCGCCGGCGCGAAGGAAGTTCACGTCATCGACGAGTACGAGAAGACCAAGAACATCCGCCAGTTCGAGCTGCTGATCGACTGGGGCTGGTTCTACTTCATCACCAAGCCGATGTTCTATCTAATCGACTGGCTCTATCGCCTGCTCGGCAACTTCGGCCTCGCGATCCTCGCCACCACGGTGATCGTGAAGCTGGTGCTGTTCCCGCTGGCGAACAAGTCCTACAAGTCGATGGCCAAGATGAAGCAGCTCCAGCCTGCGCTTCTGGAAATCCGCGAGAAGTACGGGGATGACCGGATGAAGCAGCAACAGGCGATGATGGAGCTCTACAAGAAGGAGAAGGTCAATCCGGTCGCCGGCTGCTGGCCGGTGCTGGTGCAGATCCCGATCTTCTTCGCGCTCTACAAGGTGCTGTACGTGACCATCGAGATGCGTCACGCGCCATTCTTCGGCTGGATCCGGGACCTCGCCGCGCCGGATCCGACCTCGATCTTCAACCTGTTCGGCCTGCTGCCTTACGACGTGCCGGCGTTCCTGATGATCGGCGTGTGGCCAATCATCATGGGCATCACGATGTTCCTGCAGATGCGCATGAATCCGACGCCGCCCGATCCGACCCAGGCCATGATCTTCAACTGGATGCCGCTGATCTTCACCTACATGCTGGCGAGCTTCCCGGCGGGTCTGGTGATCTACTGGGCGTGGAACAACACGCTGTCGATCATCCAGCAGGCGGTGATCATGAAGCGTCACGGCGCGAAGGTCGAGCTTTGGGACAATCTGGTCGGCATGTTCAAGAAGAAGCCGAAGCCGGCGGAGTGACGCCGGTCCATTTCCAATCAGCGAAGGCCCGCCCTGCGGGCCTTTTGCTTTGGTAGCCTTTTCTTTGACCCGGTGTCGGTTAAGCTTCTGCAAGGGGAACGGTCAGTGGTGCAGCAGGGTAGTTCCCGCAGAGAAATCACGACGGCCAACACGGGAGAAACAGCATGAACGGTCCTGATCCGAACGACATGTATCCGATGAAAGGTTTCCCGAGAGTCGGATTCCTCAAGCCGCTCGTGGATGCGGTGAACATCGAGATCGGCGAGTACACCTATTACGACGATCCCGAGGGGCCCGAGCACTTTGTCGAGCGGTGCGTGCTCTATCACTACCCGTTTGTGGGCGACAAACTGATCATCGGACGGTTCTGCGCGCTGGCAAAGGGCGTCCGCTTCATCATGAACGGAGCGAACCACGCCATGTCGGGGTTCTCGACCTATCCGTTCAACATCTTCGGCAACGGGTGGGAAAAGGGCTTCGATGTGTCCACCTGGCAGGAGGCGGTGCGCGGCGATACGGTGGTCGAAAATGACGTGTGGATCGGCTATGGCGCGATGATCCTGCCCGGCGTGCGCATCGGCAACGGAGCGATCGTGGCCGCTGAAGCCGTGGTCAGTCAGGACGTGCCGCCCTATGCGATCGTGGCCGGCAATCCCGCCCGCGTCGTGAAGATGCGCTTCGATGAGGCGACGGTCGGGCGGTTGCAGGCCATCGCCTGGTGGAACTGGCCGGTTGACAAGATCACCCGGAATCTCGATGCCATTCGCGGCATGGACATCGAGCGACTGGAGAAGGCGGAATAATGACGAACGAGAACATGGCGCCGGGCGCGACCGCCAGCGAGACGAAGGAAAAGGCGGTCCCGATCGTGACGCCGGAAACCGACAGGCTGTTCCGACGCGAATGGATCTTCCTGCGCGGCGTGGCGGCCATGAAGTTCCTGCCGCCGGAAGGGCCGCACGAGGTAGCCTTCGCCGGGCGTTCCAACGTGGGCAAGTCGTCGCTCATCAATGCGCTGGTGCGGCAGAAGGGGCTTGCGCGCATGTCGAACACGCCGGGGCGCACGCAGGAGCTCAACTTCTTCATCCCGAGCGGCTACAGCGGCGAGGCGGAGGACCTGCCGCCCTTCGCACTCGTCGACATGCCGGGATACGGCTTCGCACAGGCGCCGAAGGCGCAGGTGGAGGCCTGGACGAAGCTCGTGTTCGACTACCTGCGCGGGCGCGTGACGCTCAAGCGCGTCTACGTGCTCATCGATTCGCGCCACGGCATCAAGCGCATCGACGAGGAGGTGATGGACCTGCTCGACAAGGCGGCGGTGTCCTACCAGGTGGTGCTGACCAAGGCCGACAAGATCAAGGCGCCGGAGCTCAAGAAGCTGGTGGAGGACACCGCGCAGAAGATCTCCCGACGGCCCGCCGCCTTCCCAGGCGTCATCGCGACGTCGTCGGAGAAGGGCTGGGGGCTTGACGAGCTGCGCATGGCGATCACCACCGCAGTCGAATACACGGGATGAGGCCCCGTCTTCTGACGTAACTGTTCATTTGCCAGTAGCCGCGAATAGGCTATTAGAGCGCAAAGCGCTTCCTGACCGGTGGTGCAAGAGTTTCATGCTGGCAACGCGACCCGAGAGGCTCTTTCCGGGCGCCGGCCAGACAGGCGATCATGCGTGGAAACGGGACATGACGAATCTTACTGACGCAGAAGCACAAGCCGCCCTTCTCTCTGCCGCGCTGCCGTTCATGCAGCGTTACGAGAACAAGACCGTCGTGGTGAAGTACGGCGGGCACGCCATGGGCAACCAGGAACTCGGACGCGCCTTTGCCCGCGACATCGCGCTGCTGAAGCAGGCCGGCGTCAACCCGATAGTGGTGCACGGCGGCGGGCCGCAAATTGCCGACATGCTGAAGCGCCTCGGCATCGAGTCCCGTTTCGAGGGCGGACTGCGCGTGACGGATGCGAGAACCGTCGAGATCGTCGAGATGGTGCTGGCCGGTTCGATCAACAAGGAGATCGTCGCGCTCATCAATGCCGAGGGCGAATGGGCGATCGGGCTCTGCGGCAAGGACGGCAACATGGTATTCGCCGAACGCGCCCGCAAGACGGTTGTCGACCCGGATTCCAATATCGAGCGTGTGCTCGACCTCGGTTTCGTGGGCGAGCCGGTCGAGGTGGACCGCACGCTGCTGGACCTGCTGGCCCGTTCCGAGATGATCCCGGTGATCGCCCCGGTTGCGCCGGGCCGGGACGGCCATACCTACAACATCAACGCCGACACATTCGCGGGCGCCATCGCCGGCGCGGTGAAGGCGGCTCGCCTGCTGTTTCTCACCGATGTGCCGGGCGTGCTCGACAAGAACGGCGAGCTGATCCCCGAGCTCACGGTGGCGCAGGCCAAGGCGCTGATCAAGGACGGCACGATTTCCGGCGGCATGATCCCGAAGGTAGAGACCTGCATCCAGGCCATCGAGCGCGGCGTGGAGGGCGTGGTGATCCTCAACGGCAAGACCGCGCATGCCGTGCTGCTCGAGATGTTCACCGAGCAGGGCGCCGGCACGCTGATCGTGCCCTGATTGGCGCTGCAGACACTAGTCTTTCAGAAGACGGACCGGAGCCCGGCGGCTCCGGTTTTCTTTTTGGGGAAACGGATCTGTCCCGGGTTCAGTCCACGAGGACGAGCACGATGATGCCGAGCGCGATCAGGACGCATCCGGCGAGTTCCGTGCGGTTGATGCGTTCGCGGAAGTACCAGGCCGAGGAGGCCAGCGTGAACAGCATTTCGATTTGCGCCAGCGCCTTGACGATTGCGGCCTGCTGCAGGGTCATCGCCATGAACCAGCCGAAGGAAGCGGTCGCCCCGCAGAGGCCCACAAAAAGCGAGGGTTTCCATGCCTTTGCGATGCGGCTGAGCTCGGCGCGGTCGCGCAGCAGCATCCAGCCCAGCATCAGAACCGTCTGCAGGACGATGGTGCAGAGCAGGGTGGTTGCCGCCTGCATCATGAAGTTCGGGCCGCCCAGGGCGAGCGAGCCGGCGCGATACGAGACGGCGGAGATGCCGAAGAAAGTGCCGGAGGTGAGCCCGATCAGCGCCGTGCGGCTGACGAGAGAGGAGAAGACGTTCTTCCAGGTCATCGGCGCGTGGGCGACGGAGATCAGCATCACTCCCACCACGGAAATCGCGATGGCGATCAGGGCGCCGAAGCCAGCCGACTCCTGCAGAAGCACGAGGCCGAAAATGGCGGCCTGGATCGGCTCGGTGCGCGAATATGCTGTGCCCACCGCAAAGTTGCGGAAGGAAAACAGGTGGACGAGCAGGAACGTGGCCGCAATCTGCGCGATCGCCCCGATGACAACCCAGACCACGAAAACCGCATTGGGGCTCGGGACGGGAAAGCCGCCAAGCCTGTTCAGCAGGAACACGTAGAGGGCGGCAAAGGGCAGGCCGAAACCGAAGCGCACAAAGGTGGCGCCCGTCGTGCCCATGACGCCTTTCAGGTATTTCTGCGCGGCGGACCGCAGGTTCTGCAGGAAGGCTGCCGCGATGGTGATCGGTATCCAGAGTTCCATGGGGTAATCGCCCGGAGGAGGTGGTGGGAACTGCAGTCTCCGTCGCGCGATTGATCTTGCGGGCAAGAGGGGCTACCACGCGAATGGAGACGGTGCCTGATAGCACGTGTGCAGGAGGGCACAATGTTTTTCTTGCGCCCGTCCATCATGGCGTGACGCATTCGTGACCAGAGCAGGGTATTCCCATGAACGTTCCAGACCCCAGCCACTTCCAGCACGTCCGGACCTGGATCTTCGATCTCGACAAGACGCTCTATCCGCACGACACCGACCTTTATTCGCAGATCGACGTGCGGATGACGGCCTATGTGTCGGAGCTGCTCAGCCTGTCGCGGGAAGATGCCCGCAGGCTGCAAAAGGAACTCTATCGCGATCACGGAACGACGCTGCGGGGGCTGATGGACCTCTACAACATCGATCCCGATGACTTCCTGCAGAAGGTGCACGACATCGACTACAGCTGGCTGAAGCCCAATCCGGAGCTAGGCCGGGCGATCCGGGCGCTGCCGGGCCGCAAGTTCATCTTCACCAACGGCAACCGAAGTCATGCCGAACGGGCGGCGGCGCAGCTCGGCGTGCTCGACCATTTCGAGGACATCTTCGACATCGTCGCTGCGGGGCTGGTGCCGAAGCCCCGGCGCGAGAGCTACGAGACGTTCATGGCCCGGCATGGCATCCAGGGGCCCGACGCGGTGATGTTTGAGGACCTCGCACGCAATCTTCGGGTGCCCAAGGCCATGGGTATGAAGACGGTGCTCGTGGTGCCGCGCAATCTGGAGAGCACATATTCGGAGATCTGGGAACGGGACCTGGGGCAGGAGGACGAGGTCGATTATGTGACGGACGATCTGACGCGGTTCTTGCGCTTGATCGTGCGCGGTCCGGCCCCGGCGGACATCTGATCGAAGCGGAAAGGCAAAGGTGTGGTCAGGGCTCCACGGCGGCCCTGAACCGTTCCGGTCATCCATTCCAGGGTAATTCCGGACGGAGGAGCGGATTTCATTCTCCCCGGGCGCTTCCAAGTGGTCCCCGGAGGTTGGGGACATGCGATAGAGCGGGACGTGCCGCGCAAAGGAGGGGCGGACGGCGCATTCGCCGCCGAGGTCTGCCTCACTGAGAGCGCTGGGCGGGTCGAACGGAGCCGCTGCCTGACCGTCGCTCGCGCTGACGGGAGCCTGTCCTCGCGGTCTGTCGCGCTGGCGCATGCGCGGCCGGTTTCCGTCCGGCAGCGGCCTCGGTTGCCAGCTCCTGTACGGCCTTTTCGTGCAATTTCAGCGTGAAATCATGCAGTTCGACGCTGATGGCCGCGATGTAGTATCGCCAATCCCGGTCGGCCATGGATCGGGACGTTATGGACAGGATGCTGCGCACATTATTGGCCGCGTGGGGGATCGAATAACCGCATGGGCCAATGCCGTGGCGGGCTCCATCCTGAAGCACGCCGCGCCTGTCGCTTCTTTTCGACAGATCCGACCAGAAGAATGGCTCGCAGGAATTCAGGCCGATTTGCATCACTGGGTCGTCCAGGGCGTAGGAACGGCGCAGATACCGGGTTATCCATCCACCAGGGCAGGTACTCCATGTACTCGGAAGGCTTGCCGGGTCTCTCGAAGGGTTCACAATACTAAGCGTGAGATAGTCGAACCAGTCGGACCGGGACACAATTTCCAAGCATTCCTGAACAGATGGGTTGCGCAGGGCCACATGAAAAAGTGTCGTCACGGGCCCGCCTCCCCAAAGTGTATCCGACGGATTCATCGTGAAGATCCTTCCCTCCCATCCGTCGATAAAATTATGCTAAAATAATACCTAAATCAATAGTGACCTCTAATTCAATATCAAAGTATTACACTTTGAATAATTTGAATATTTCGAATTAACATAATAAATTCTATATCGTAATCTTGTAAAACTCCTGAATAGCCTTCCAGGCATCTTCTGCCGTGTCGACAAAGGTCAGGAGGTCGATGTCGGTGGGGGAGATGGTTCCCTGCTCCGCCAGGTAGGCGATGTTGATGGCGTTGTTCCAGAACTCGTGGCCGAAGAGAATGACGGGCACGCGCTCCATCCTGCCGGTCTGGATGAGCGTAAGCGTTTCAAACAGTTCGTCCATCGTGCCGAAACCGCCGGGGAAGACCGCGACGGCTTTGGCCCGCATCACGAAGTGCATCTTGCGAATGGCGAAGTAGTGGAAGTTGAAACATAGTTCCGGGGTCACGTAGCGGTTCGGCACCTGCTCGTGCGGCAGGATGATGTTCAGGCCGATGCTGGGGGCGCCGCAGTCGGCCGCGCCCCGGTTGCCCGCTTCCATCACGCCGGGTCCGCCGCCGGTAACGATAACAAATTCACGATAGTAGGACTTTGCCGAGTACTCGGAGCAGAGACGCGCGAACTTGCGGGCCTCCTCGTAGTAGCGGCTGTTGGCCTCGAGATTCTTCTTCTGGATTTCGTTCTTGGCAGCCCAGGCCTCGCCGCCGGGTTCGGGAATGCGCGCGCCGCCGAACATGATGACGGTCGAGCGGATGCCCTTTTCCGCCAGCGCCATCTCCGGCTTCAGAAGCTCGAGCTGAAGGCGGACAGGACGCAACTCGCGCCGGGTGAGGAAATCATTGTCATCCCAGGCCAGGCGATAGGTCGGCGACCTGGTCTGCGCGGTCTCGGGAACGTTGCGCGCCAGCCTGCGCACTTCATCCGAGTGGGGCAGTGGGGTCCAGTTGTTGGTATCTTCAGGCTTCATTCGTCAGCGTCCTCACTTGTCCCGGTTAACACTCTTCCGCCAGAGCATTGCAATGATTGACCCGGTTCGGCCGTTCGCTTAGGGTCCGCTTGCCCGGCATCCAGCCGGCAATGACATCAAATCACGGCACCCTTTCAACAGCTCCTATAACGGAGATGGTTCGCTAATGAATACATCGGATTTCGCCACTCTCGAAAAGATTATCGAGCAGGCCTTTGATGAACGTGACAAAGTGACCGCGGATACGCGCGGCGAGATTCGCGACGCGGTCGAGGAGGCGCTCAACCTTCTGGACAGCGGGCGCGCGCGCGTTGCCGAGCGCCAGCCGGACGGGCAGTGGCGGGTGAACCAGTGGCTGAAGAAGGCGGTGCTGCTGTCGTTCCGGCTCAATCCGATGGAAGTGATCAAGGGCGGCCCGGGCGAGGCCGTCTGGTGGGACAAGGTTCCGTCCAAGTTTGACCGTTGGAGTGCCTCGGAGTTCGAGCGCGCCGGCATTCGCGCCGTCCCGGGCGCGGTCGTGCGCCGCTCCGCCTTCATCGCACCGGGCGTGGTGCTGATGCCGTCCTTCGTCAACCTCGGAGCCTATGTGGGCGAGGGCACGATGGTGGATACCTGGGCCACGGTCGGATCCTGCGCGCAGATCGGTCGCAACGTGCATCTGTCCGGCGGCGTGGGCATCGGCGGCGTGCTGGAGCCCATGCAGGCTTCGCCGACGATCATCGAGGACGACTGCTTCATCGGCGCCCGCTCCGAGGTGGCCGAGGGCGTCATCGTTCGCCGCGGAGCGGTGCTCAGCATGGGCGTGTTCCTCGGTCAGTCGACGAAGATCATCGACCGCACGACGGGCGAGGTGTTCCAGGGCGAGGTGCCGGAATACTCGGTGGTCGTGCCGGGAACCATGCCGGGCAAGCCGCTTCCGGACGGTCAGCCCGGGCCCAACCTCTATTGCGCCGTGATCGTGAAGCGCGTGGACGAGAAGACCCGCGCAAAGACCGCGATCAACGAGCTGCTGCGCGACTAGGGCGGTCCAGGTTCGCAGAGACCCTGAACTGCACCAGGCGTTTGTTTTGCGGTTCCGGACGGAAACCCGGTTCCGCCTCGTCCGGAACCGGCCTCAACAGGTCAGACTGGCCAGCGCGTGAAAGAGGGTCTCCGTCGCGGCGCGAAGCGGACAGATTTCGGAAGACCTTTCGCCCGTGGGGCGGGAGGGCTTCAGCAGCCGCGCGTCCTGCAGGAACGCCGGTCATGGTATCTTGAAGCAAATGTGTGCCGGTCTCCGACTGGAAAGCAGTGCACAGGGGCAAGGTCGTGGGCACAAGCAATTTCACATGGCTTTTCTTCAGCATCTCCGGCCGGATCAGCCGGTGGGTCTATTTCCTCGCGACGATGCTTCTCAGCGTCATCGCGGTGATTCCGCTGTACAAGTCGATGATCGCGCCGCTGGGCAGCGCGGAATACGAGATGTGGAACATGATCTTCGCGCTCGTCTTCCTGGGCTCCCTCTGGCCGCACGTGGCGTTGTCAGTGAAGCGCTTCCACGACTTCAACAGGGAGGGCTACTTCGCCGTGACGCTGTTCATCCCGGTCCTGTCGATCCTAGCCTTCCTCATTCTGTGTCTGTATCCGGGGGATCCCGGGGCAAACCGCTACGGTCGCTACACGAATGCGCCGCAGGACTGAAACCATCCCATCAACCGCCCCGTGACTTCTCCGCGGGTTTGAATTATTGGCAAGGAAATGAAACTTCCCGTTGATCCCGTCGAGAATCTGGTCACGCTCATCCGCTGCCCGTCGGTGACCCCGGCTGAAGGCGGGGCGCTCGCTGCGCTCGAGGCAATGGTGAAGCCGCTCGGCATGAGCGTCGACCGTCCCGTGTTTGACGAGCCGGGCGAAGCATCCGTCGAAAACCTTTACGCGCGGTTCGGCAGCGAAGGGCCGCACCTGATGTTCGCCGGCCATACGGACGTGGTGCCGGCGGGGGACGAGGCCGCCTGGAGCCACCCGCCATTCGGCGGCGTGATCGACAATGGCATTCTCTACGGGCGCGGCGCGGTGGACATGAAGGGCGGCATCGCCTGCTTTGTGGCGGCGGTCGCGCGCTACGTCGAGAAGCACGGGGCGCCGAAGGGCTCCATCTCCCTGCTGATCACCGGAGACGAGGAAGGCCCGGCCGTCAACGGCACGGTCAAGCTTCTCCAGTGGGCGGCGGAGAGGGGCGAGACGTGGGACGCCTCCATCGTCGGGGAGCCGACCTGCCCGCAGGCGCTGGGCGACATGATCAAGATTGGCCGGCGCGGTTCCCTCTCGGGCCGCGTGACGGTCAGCGGGCGGCAGGGGCACGTGGCCTATCCGCATCTCGCCGACAATCCGGTGCGGGGGCTCCTGAGCCTGGCCGAAGCGCTCCTCAATCCCGCGCTCGACAGCGGGACGGAGCAGTTTCCGGCGACGAACCTCGAGATCACCTCGATCGACGTCGGCAATCCGGCGACGAACGTGATCCCGGCGAAGGCCAGCTTCGCCTTCAACATCCGCTTCAACGATCTGTGGAACGCCGAGAGGCTCAAGGCCGAGATCGAGCTGCGGCTCAGGGCTGCGGCGGAGGACAAGCGGTTCCGCAGCGGAAGGGAAGAGCCGGTCCAGTTCGAGCTGAAGTGGGTCGGCAATGTCAGCCCGGTGTTCCTGACCCATGACGAGAAACTCATCAACACGCTGAGTGCCTCCATTGAGGCGGTGACGGGCCGGACGCCGGAACTGTCCACCACGGGGGGCACGTCCGACGCGCGCTTCATCAAGGACTATTGCCCGGTGGTCGAGTTCGGCCTGGTCGGCCAGACCATGCACATGGTGGACGAGCGGGTGGCAGTGGCCGACCTCGAGGAGCTCACCCGGATCTATCTGCGGTTCCTGGAGGACTGGTTCGGATGACGAACTGGGGCGCCGACATCCAGCAGTATTTCCATGGTGTCTGGCGCCTGATGACGGGCCGGGCGGACGGCCTGCGGCACCTCGACATTTCCGTCGACGGGTTCTGGAACTCTTTCTATGCCGTTCCCGTGTCGCTGCCCGCCCTGCTCATCAACTGGCTGGCCTTTGCCAACGAGGCGGAGGCGCTGATGCTGCTGCCCATGTCGCGGCTCGAGATCGTGCTGCGGCTGGCGCTGTCCAGCATCGGGTCGTGGATCCTGCCGCTGGTGGGCCTGCTCGCGGTGGCGAAGCAGGCGCGGATCGCGGACCGGCTCATCCACTACGTGGTGGCGAGCAACTGGGCCTCGGCGCTGCTCACCTGGATGATGCTGCCGCCGACGCTGCTGCAGATCTTCTTCCCGGCGCTGGCGGAAATCGCAATGTTCCTGTCACTGGTGCTGTTCTTCCTCACCCTGTTCCTGTCCTGGCGGGTGACGGTGGTCGCGCTCGCCAAGGGGGCTGCGATGGGAACCGGCGTGTTCTTCGGAATGCTGGTGGCTTCCATCGCCACACTGCTCATCCTGCAGTCGTTGCTCGGTATCAACGTGGGAAGCCTGTAGGAAGGGCCCGGAAGCTTTCGGACGCTCACGGAAAATCGGGCTCAAGCCGTTTGGGTTTCGAGGAAACCGGCCCCGCTTCCCAAGGGCCGATCTAGTAGTCCACGCCAACGAGATAGAGGCCGTGGGCCGGGGCCATGGGGCCGCAGCGGGAGCGGTCGCGCGCTTCGAGCGCCGCCTGGACATCGTCCGGCGTCCAGCTACCTTCGCCGACCTTCTTGAGGGTGCCGACGAGCGATCGCACCTGATTGTGCAGGAAGGAGCGCGCGGAGGCGCGGATCTGCACCTCGTCGCCGACACGGGTAACGTCCAGACGGTCCAGCGTTTTCACCGGGCTCTTCGCCTGGCACTGGCTGGAGCGGAAGGTGGTGAAGTCGTGCAGGCCGATCAGCCGGTGCGCCGCCTCCTGCATGGCCTCGACGTCGAGCGGCTTCCAGACGTGCCACACGCGGTTGCGGTCGAGCGCGAAGGGCGAGCGGCGATTGCCGATGCGGTAGAGATAGTGGCGGGCCCTGGCCGAGAAGCGGGCGTCGAAGGTTTCGTCCACCACGGCGGCCGAGAGGATTGAGACGGATTCCCCAGCGGCCAGCAGATGGGCGTTGAGGCCGTCGCGGATGTTGCGTTCGGGAAAGTTGCGCGCGAGATCGAAATGGCCGACCTGACCGAGGGCGTGGACGCCGGCATCGGTGCGGCCTGCGCCTTTCAGTGTCACCGTCTCGCCGCTCAGCGCAAGGATGGCGCGCTCGATCGCTTCCTGGACCGAAGGCTGGCCGGCCTGGCGTTGCCAGCCGGCGTAGTTGGTGCCGTCGTATTCGATGTCGATGCGGTAGCGGGGCATGGCTCAGCTGCGCTCCGGAGTGCTGGCGGTCACCTGATCCTTTGCCCCTTCTTCACCGGCGCGCCGCGCAGGAAGTCGGCGGCGGTCACGACCTTTCCGCCCGCGCGTTGCAGCTCGAGGAGGCGCACGGCGCCGGTGCCGCAGGCGACCGTGAGGAAGTCGTCCAGGACCTCACCGGGTTCGCCGCCCATGTCATCCACGCGTGTGGAGCGCAGCACTTTCACCCGCTCCAGCCTGCCGCCGAGTTCCATCTCGCACCAGGCGCCCGGCATGGGCGAAAGACCACGGATGTGGTTGTGGACGTCGCGGCCAGGGCGCGTCCAGTCGATGCGGGTCTCCTCCTTGGAGATCTTGCGGGCGTAGGTGGCGCCTTCCCCGGCCTGGGGCGTCAGCCTGAGGTCACCGGAGGCGAGGGCTGCCATGGCCTCGACCATGAGGGCAGCGCCGGTTTCCTTCAGGGCGTCGTGCAGCTCGCCCGCCGTCATGTCGGGATTGATCTTCACGACGCGGGTGAGCGCCACCGGGCCGGTGTCCAGCCCCTCATCCATCTTCATGATCATCATGCCGGTCTCGGCGTCGCCGGCCATGATGGCGCGCTGGATGGGCGCGGCCCCGCGCCAGCGGGGCAGCAGCGAGGCATGGCCGTTGTAGGCGCCGAGACGTGTGCCCTCCAGGATAGGCTTTGGCAGGAGCAGGCCGTAGGCCACGACGACGGCGGCATCCGCGTTGAGGTCACGGAAGCGCCGCTGTTCCTCTTCGCTCTTCAGGGAAACGGGCGTGAAGACGGGTATGCCGAGCTCTTCTGCGACCTGATGCACCGGCGACTTTGTGAGTTCCAGGCCCCGGCGTCCGGCCGGGCGCGGCGGCTGCGTATAGACGGCCACGATTTTGTGCCCCGCCTCGTGCAGCGCCTTCAGCGTGGCGACCGAGAATTCCGGCGTTCCCATGAAAATCAGGTTGAGGGGCATTCTCACATCCTATGCGCGTTGCGCTTCTCGCGGGTGACCTGCCTGGCCGACATCCCGCCACATCCATTGCTGACCGCCGGCCAAGCCTGTTTTCGCCGGGCGGAAAACGGGAGGCTCAATCCTCCGTTGTCGCGGATGGAAAGGCAAACCGGCTCTCGTCTCCGCCGGATCCGTGCCCTGTCCCCGTGTCACGGGGCCGGGCGGGAACCGGCTTCCACCTTTCCAGGGACCGCTCAGCCCACCACGGGCGACTTGCGTTCCTTCGCCAGCTTCCTGAACTTGCGGATCACCATGTCGCGCTTCAGCTTCGACAGGTGGTCGATGAACAGGACGCCGTTCAGATGGTCGATCTCGTGCTGCAGGCAAGTGGCGAGGATGCCGTCGGCCTCGACGATCTTTTCCTTGCCGTCGAGATCCAGCGCCTTCACGCTGATGCGGGCCGGACGCTCCACTTCCGCATAGTAATCGGGAATGGACAGACAGCCTTCCTCGTGGACGTTCATGTCCTCGCTCTTCGCGAGGATTTCAGGGTTGATGAAAACCTGCGGGTTCTTCGGTTCGTCCTTGCCGGCAACGTCGAGCACGAGCATGCGGATCGGCTCGCCCACCTGCACGGCCGCGAGGCCGATGCCGGGCGCGTCGTACATGGTGTCGAACATGTCGGCGGCGAACTTGCGCAGTTCGTCGTCAATACGCTCCACGGGCTTTGAGACCTGGCGGAGCAACGGATCGGGAAGAATTACAAGCGGTCGAGTAGCCATTGGCGTGACGTAATTGCTCCCGTGTCGGGCGTCAATGCGGTCGGATGGCACGGGTACGTTTTGTTCTCGTTTTGATCTTCTCGGGCGGGGCGGAATCGTCTACGGTAACGCGATGATGGATTCAGCGTCGCTTTTCGCCAGTCCCGTGTTCCGCCTCGGCGCGGCCACCTTCACCGTGGGTCATGTAATGGCTACGGCGGGCGGTGTCATCCTGTTCCTAATGGTTCTGATGGCGATCATGGTTGCGCGGGCCTCGCGGGCGAGGGCGGTCGCGGCGGCGGAAGCGGAGGAGCGGCTGCGGGAGCTCGCCCGCACGCAAGCCGAACTGCACGGGCGACTCGGCACGATGGCGGAAATCCTCGGCTCCCGGCAGGCGGAATTGACCAGGGCACTCACCGAACGGCTCGACGGGATGACGCACAGGCTCGGCACCTCGATCCACGAGCAGACCAAGGCGACGCACGAGAACCTCGCCAAGCTGCAGGAGCGGCTCGCCGTCATCGACACGGCGCAGAACAACATCCAGGCGCTCGCCGGACAGGTGGTCCAGCTGCAGCAGATCCTCTCCAACAAGCAGACGCGCGGGGCGTTCGGGCAGGCACGGATGGAGGCGATCATCGCCGACGCGCTGCCGTCAGGGGCCTACGAGTTCCAGGCGACGCTCTCGAATGGCGCGCGGCCCGACTGCTTGATCCGTATGCCGAACGGCGCACCGTCGCTGGTGGTCGATGCCAAGTTTCCGCTGGAGGCGTGGAACGCCATGAAGGCTGCCGGGAGCGAGGGCAGCGCCGAGGCGCGCAAGGCGGCGGAAACCGCCTTCCGGCGCGACATCGAAGTGCATATCCGGGCGATCTCCGAGAAGTATCTCATCAACGGCGAGACACAAGAGCTCGCCTTCATGTTCGTGCCGTCGGAGTCCATCTTCGCGGAGATTCACGAGAATTTCGAGGCGCTGGTGCAGCGGGCGCATCGGGCGAGGGTGGTGATCGTATCGCCCTCGCTGCTCATGCTCTCGGTGCAGGTGATCCAGTCGGTGCTCCGCGATGCGCGGATGCGAGAGCAGGCGCATCTCATCCAGGCCGAGGTGGTGAAGCTGATGGAGGACGTGACCCGGCTCGACGAGCGCGTGCGCAAGCTGCAGGGTCACTTCTTCTCGGCTCAGAAGGATGTGGAAATGATCCTTACCTCCGCCGACAAGATCACCAAGCGCGGCAGCCGCATCGAGGCGCTGGAACTGGGTGAGGCGGAAACCGGCGGAGCGGTTCGAAAGTCCGGTGCGGGCGGGGGAGAGAAGGCCGGACCCGTGTCGCCCGGTCAGGGCCGCCTGCAATTGCGCGTGGTGGATGAGTAGGCAAGGCCGTCATGGCGTGCCGTACACCTTAATGCTGAGCCCGTCGAACCATCATGGTGGGCCAGCCGAACCATGAAGGTGGCAAGAACCGACACTGTCGCTCCAAGTCTTTGTGGACCCGCCGCAGAAAGCCTTTGTGCTTGCCGCCCTCCGACAGCTCCCGGT
>Ga0207747_1000357_pt1 | contig 55229 bp, 51 predicted proteins | sample HigsolmetaGSP11D_FD_184839 | JGI IMG/M metagenome (GOLD analysis project Ga0207747, IMG submission 184839) | High solid enriched microbial communities from the Joint BioEnergy Institute, USA - SP1-1-D (SPAdes) | ecosystem: Engineered > Bioreactor > SSF (Solid state fermentation) > Aerobic >...
TCTATTTCGTATCTTAAAAAATTGATCCTCGTTACACTTATACTTATCTAAGATATTATAATATATTATAGTTTTCTCATCATTATAGTAAAAGTTATTTAATTTAAAATCACCCCTACTTCCCTGTAGTGCATAGTTGATAATTTTCATTTCTTCTACATGAGTATATGGGCTATTGAGATATATTTTATATAGGACGAATATAACTATAATCACTATAATAAAAAGTAGCCCTTTATGCTTTCGCTTAGATAATTTTACATTCATATTGATAACCCCTTGTATATATCTGTTAGATTCAAAATATACCTTAATAGCTTATTTTATATAAATCATACTACTAGTCCACTTGTCTCCTTCATTTTCTATATATTCTCTGTATTCATCATAATCAACGTAATATAAGTTTCCCCAGGAAGATATCCTAAGCATGATGTTATGTTTCGTAGATAATTTGTCCTTTATTATTCCTGTGATGGTCATATAATGACCATTGATTTTGGTAGACCTTTTATCATTTTCATCATATTGATATAGCTCATTAAGAGTACCATCATAATGCTCATCCCCTTTTTTCTTCTGATAGTACAAATTAACCATGGTCTCACCCCACAAATCTGGAGTATTAGGACCTATAGAAAAAATAACTGGTATATCCTTTTCTAGCATTTCTTCAATTTTATCTAACATTTCAGATTTTGAAAATGATAATGGCCAAGATGCCTTATGATTAATTCCTGCATACTTAAAGTAAGAATTAATTGCATTGGATAGACTTGGCCCCGGAACCCCTAGCCACCTTGGTGTATGTGTATACGTCTCGTTGATATATCTAACGTAATTCATATAATCCGAATAATTTATCATATTATCTTTAATTGCCATATTTGTTATCTTGTTCTCGTATTTCGTATCTTTCAATGCAAAATATAAAAACAAATCACTTGCACCAATAGTGCCACATCCATAATAATTAAGAATATAATCCACACTCAACTTGTTATCTTCCGGAAACCATCCTTGGTTGCCTCCATAACTAGCATCACCGTCTGGATTTATAATAGGAACATATTTTTCATCTTTTATACCCAAATATGTTACATCGCTTTTTAAAGGCCTAGGATCCGCGTGATCTAAATATCCATCTCTATCAGTATCCTCTTTCGTAGGATCAGATTTCAACGGTAACACAACAAAAGAATTAATGATGGCTTGTCTACTTTCAGTAAATCTCTTAAATGCATAATAATCTATCCCTTTTAAAGATACCCAATACTCATATAAAGTTGGAAGTTCAATGGTGGTATCTGTAAAATCTATCAATGACCAATCAATCTAAGGTAATATCGTAGATTTTTTATTTCGACAAGTTACCTTACTTTCTTTCATAGTAGTATAAAATAATACACATTTTTACAATTTACATTATATGACATAATAAAATTATTAACATGACGTATTTGGAAAAAATTACAATATTTAATAATTCTATGATCCATTCATTAGTAGTAAATAAATTCACTTGAATGAATCAAAAAACTGGGAGATATAATCATCTCCCAGTTAGTATGCATTGAGCTATTTTACTTTATTGCTTTTTCTTACCATTCCCGATTGTATTGCGCTTTTACTTCCGTAATAATCTCATTCTTACCTTTTACGATAGGATAGCTGATTGCCGGAATTCTTGTCATTGGGTGAAGGATATTCGTATTGGGATCTACACCAATAATCATTCCTTTTCCATCCCCTTGCAGTGATGCGATCTGGCACATAGAGTGTGCATTCTCTGCCTGAGCCACGGAGGCTTCTTCTATCAGTTTAACTCCTTCAACATCAATTTCTACCGCAAATCCACAATCATAAGCCGTACATTCGATTTCGCTCTGAATCGTATGCTTCCTTATATGACCACTCTCTGTTGGGATAATCGTCGTTTCAACCTGAATTCCCGGATATGGGGACCATTTTGATACTACTTCATTTTCTGATACGGTAAAGTCATCGCAAATTCTGCGAACATAGGTATATCCATGAATCACAAATGCTAGCATACTATCCGTTGCAGCCTCATGCAATTCAAAATTCGATTTCGATACACTGATACCAAATCTCGTATCGTATGCAAACTTACCGTATTTTGCCGGAGTCTGTCCATGTCCGGAAGGACTGTACTTCCCTGGTACATATGCCGTAGTATGGTTTGGATAACGACGGATTAGCATATCTGCTTTAGCAAGCAATTTCTGTTCCTGCAACTTTGGCATAGGCTCTGCTTTAGCCGTCCAGAACGGATGATCATCCGGAAGCATTAGTATTGCAAATGTTTTTAGTGCCCAATAAGGTGATCCCGGGCTATTATATCGTTCTCCCATAATTAAATTAGGATAACCGTAACCGATGGTTAAGATATCATTACGATCAAAGATCGGTTTTCTCATCCAATCACACAGATGTCTCACTATCAATCCCTTCATAACACCAATTGGGAATGGTGTTACTCCAGCGATTAAGCAAGCTGAAAAGAAACTAACCTGTGCAAAACGATAGGTAAGGGAACGTCCATATGGTATGGATGCTCCATGATCGTCGAACCAATAGATAAATTCCTTTGCAAAAATCTCTGCCCTTTCCTTATATAAACGACATCTTTCCGGATCTTCCTTTTCCATCACCATGGAGTAGAGCAGGCAGTAAAAATGGATAGCAAAAGATACATAGTAATCTTTTTGACCGGAATCTCCATCCTGGTACCATCCGTCACCAAGATAAAATTCCTCTAATCCATTAAGATAATACTCTAATTTTTCAGCATCATATGTTTTACCTAGCTTCTTTAACGCTATGTTTACGAGTACCGCAAACAGAATCCAATTGCAGATGGGAAGTTCATACTCGTTAATTCCATAAAGCCATTTTGCAAGGTTATCTTTTTCTTTTTCACTTAGGGGCTCCCATACCTTCTGTGGCGTGAGAATTAACCCATAGGATATCGCAGCCATTTCCACAAATCTTTGATCAAAGCCGCGGAAACCGGCCCAATATTCCTTACTCTCCGGATTGGTACCTTCCCCAAGTCCTTTCCGATAGATTTCATCAAATTTCGGTGCCTCTCCTCCGCCGGCCCAAAAAGGGACCAATCCCCATAACTGTCTCGAAAACCCTTCCAGATAGATCGCCTTTTTGTCATAAGTGGTAGCGGTTACACCAAGGTTAAGCTTGGCACACCCTTCACTATAGTAGGGGATAACTGGATTTATTATATCCAAAAGCAATCTCTGAAAATCACTTTTCTTATGCAATTTTCCATACCAATCCGTTCTCATATCTTTTCCCTCCATTACCGTCTTCTTTTGTCCATATGGATATCATTCTACCAGTATGGATTCCAATCTTTATGCAACCTTGTTAATGCCTCCATATAGAAGTAATCACCCCAGGAATTACATTCATCCACTCCGTAATGGTCACAGGTATTGTACGGGGAATGATTGGAGTAGGTGCTATGAAGCACAAGACCATTAGAGATTTTCGGATCTTTTACAGCATAATTATCATATACGGATTTTAACATCTGCTTTGCAAGTTTTGTATACACGGCCGCATCCTTTTCATCCAAATACTTGCTCATTTCTAACATTCCACAGGCAACGATGGATGCAGAAGAAGAATCCCTCGGTTGATCATCACCGTCTGTGAATTCCAAATCCCAGAATGGCACCATATCCTTGGGTAAATGTTCCAGATAATAATTTGCTACATTTTTAAAGGTAGTAATGTACTCTTCTTTCTTCGTGTATTTGTAAGCAAGTGCACAGCCATAGATTCCCCATGCCTGCCCTCTTGCCCAAGCAGAGCCGTCACGGTAACCCTGACAGGTTGCGCCATGATGCGGCTTTCCGGTTTCCATATCAAAGAAGAAGGTATGCCAGGTGGAATAATCTTCTCTTATTACGTTTTTCATTGTGGTATGGATATGTTTTTCTGCGATATCACGATAACGATTATCGCCTGTTTCCTCCGATGCCCAATACAGCAAAGGCAGGTTCAAGAGACAGTCAATAATTAATCTATAATTATCCGGTGCATTCATTGCTCCCCAAGCTTGAATAAATTCTCCCACCGGATGATATCTCGATATCAATTGATCCGCAGCTTTCAAAGCCGCTTCTTTCCCCTTTACACTTCCTATTAGCTTGTATCCGGCTACGCAGGAAGGGGAATATAAAAATCCCATATCATGATGATCCACTGCTATTTTATTATTAATGCGGTTCAGAAAACTATCAATTTGTATTTCTGCTGCTTTTCTTAGTTCCTCATCACCACTAAATTCATAGGCAAGCCATATTTGCCCTGTCCAAAAACCCGTAGTCCATTCGGTGTTATCAATTGGTTGATAGAAATTATTAACACTATAGGCATTCTGAAACTTATCGGTAAATTCTGGTAAGTTGCGTTTCACCTGCTGATAAGCAAATTGCAAAGCGTCTACAACCTCTTCATTCGTAATAATCGGCTTATTCTCAAATAACATTTCCACTGATTTTCCTTTCTTCCACAAATATTAATGTAATCATCAAATTACCTAGTATAAAATCCTTTACTTCCAATCTAACCCTTTAGACCGGTAGAGGCAATACCTCTGACAAAATATTTTTGCAAAAGCAGAAATACGATAATTACAGGAATTAATGATATCACGGAACCGGCCATAATCAGTCCGTATTCAGCGGAATACTGTCCGATAAACATTTTAAGCCCCAACTGAATGGTTTTCTTGCTTTCGGATTTTAAGTAAATCAATGGCCCTAAATAATCATTCCATGTATTAACGAAAGTAAAAATCGTAAGCGTGGATAATGCAGGTTTGGATAATGGCAGCATAATCTTGGCATAGATCATATATTCATTCATACCATCAATTCGGGCAGCCTCACATAAGTCATCCGGTATGCCCTCATAAAACTGCTTCATCAAAAATACACCAAATGCCGAGAATGCCTGTAAGCAAATCATCGCCAATAGTTTGTCGTTCAGTCCCATGGAACGCATCATAATAAACTGCGGTACCATATAAACCTGCCAAGGCATTGCTATGGTAGCAATATAAAGAAGAAATAGCGTGTTTTTATGTTTAAAATCCAATTTTGCAAATGAATACGCTGCAAAACTTGAAGTCAGCAATTGCAAAAAGGTAACTATCAATGTTAAGGTTACGGTATTCTGTACAAATTTTAATAAAGGAATTTTAGTCCAAATTCTTATATAATTATCCCATTTGGGTACTTTAGGTATCCATTCAAACGGATCCATGATGAAAACTTCTCGATTGGATTTAATGGATGCGGATAACATCCACAAAAATGGTACCACCATCATTGCAGTGACTAAGAACAAAATCAGATAAATCACTATATTTTTAATCGCATTATTTTTCTTTGTGCTCAATTCAGTTCCACCTTTCCTATTTACGCATTCATTTTCTTTTCATATCGGAACTGGATAATCGTTACTGTTAGAACCAAGATAAACAATACCATTGCTAAGGCGCTTGCATATCCTAACTTCCAATAATTAAAAGCGTTTTGATAAATATAGTAAACAAGAACCGATGCCGATGTACTTAACTTTCCATCACTGCCTCCGGCTAGCATGACTGCTATGTCATAGACTTTAAAGCAGTTAATCGTAAGCATTACCACAACAAAGAAAGTCGTTGACCGCAGTTGTGGCCAAGTAATATACCTAAACTTCTGCCAAGTATTGGCACCATCCAGACCTCCTGCCTCATATAGATCGACCGGGATACCCTGAAGTCCTGCCAAATAAATAACCATATAGTAACCCATGTACTTCCATACACTAAAAAGAATTAATGTAAAAAGCACAAGATTACCACTGAACCATTTTGGTAGTTCCTGTTGAGGTATATTGAAAAGGGTTAGTAAAAGATAATTTACCGGTCCTTTTGAAGGATGGAAAAGCATACCCCAAACAGCAGTAATTGCGACCAGCGGAGCAACATATGGGAAGAAAACAAACGTTCTAAAAAGACCTTTCGCTCGGATTTTTTGATTCAGTAGAATCGCCAAAGCCAAAGAAACAATCATCGTAAGTGGTACCGTTCCAATTACGTATATAATTGTATTTTTAAGAGATGATATAAAAAAGGTATCTGACACCAATTTCTTAAAATTATCTAATCCCACAAAAGTTACAGCATTACTTCCGTCCCAATCCAAAAATGCAAGGGAAAAGGCAGATAGAATTGGTACCAGAGTAAATACTGCAAACCCTATAAAGTTCGGAGCAATAAATGAGTATGCAATGAGCGTTCTCTTGGTTTGCTTGCTCATTTTTTTTCTTTTTTTAGTAACTTGATTCTCATGCATTCTGTCAATGAAAGCCAAAAAGGCTTATCCCCCTTTCCGCAGCCCAAGTTTACGTTAATTCTATATGATCCTTATTTTTATACAAGGGACTGGTATTCGCCAGCCCCTTTGTACTTATGGCAATCTTTTCATGCCATTTCTTAAATTATCTTCCTAAAATTTTACCTACTTCTTCATTCATTTTAGCGATACCTTCATCAATGGTCATCTCACGATTCATGATGGATTTATGATAGGTATCAAGAATGTTATTAATTTCGGATACGTTTTCTGCATAAGGTACTTCCAGATATAAATTGGATACGTTAAGTGCTTCTTTGCTAGCTTCGTCGGTAGGGAAACCTTCTAAGCCTGCAATAATATCGGAAATATTCTCGTTCATTAATGCAGGGAAGTTACCTGTCTCAGCCATTACCTTTGCGCCTTCCTCACCAGCAACCCATTCTACAAAATCAAATGCTGCTTCTTTCTGATCGGATACGCTGGTTACTGCAAGTCCTGTGATTGTACCAAGGGTAGAACCCGGCTCAACGCCTTCTGCATGAGGATATTTTACAATACCCCAGTTACCAACTAGAGAAGGATCATATTCACCGCTCTTAAGATTTGCAATCAAGGTTGAAATGAACCAGGATCCCATATTCATCATCGCTACATCTCCGCCGGAGAATGCTGCTGAATAATGTAATCCCTCTGCACTTAAATCTGCATAGTTTCTAGTAATTTGATCATCTTCCTGCTTTAGTACCATTTCATAGTAAGGTTTGAAGAAATCATATTCTCCATCTAAGATTGTGTGTTTACCATCAAGTACACCAAATAATTGCACTGCACTTCTCCATGTATGGTAATGAGCGCCATAGATCTGGGAACCATAGGTAGGATTTGCAACTTTTCTTGCAAGTGCATCATACTCTTCAAAAGTCATATCATTGGTAGGATAATCTACACCAGCCGCATCAAAAATATCTTTGTTGTAGTAAATTACCCAGAAGTCATTTCGGAAAGGAAGTTGATAAAGGCTTCCATCTACACGAATCTGACTGTCAACACCACCATATAAGCTTAAATCAATACCTGCTTTTGCAATGTAATCATCAAGAGGTTCCAACGTATTCTTAGAAACTAATGTTGCATAACCCGGAACATCTTTGATGGTAACCACGTCAAATTCGGAACCACTACCGGAAAGTTCTGTAGCAAGAACTGTCATGTAATCAGTAGATCCTAAATCAACTAATTCTATGGTTACATTTTGATTTGCAGCTTCATAGGCTTCCTTTAAAGCAACCCAATAAGGCGTAAGATCCTTATCCCAAATAGCCCATTTTAATGTGATTGCTTCTTTATCAGAAGTTTCTTCAGCCGTATTATCCGAAGGTGCTTGTGTCGGTGCATCAGTCCCTTGGTTATCGGGCGTAGTCGGTTCTTTAGAACCACATGCTGTGAACAATGTTGCGAACATTGTTGCTACTAATAGAATAGATAAAATCTTCTTTCTCATAAAGCAATGCCTCCCATACAATAATAAGTTTTACATAACCAACTATGTATTACTGTACCTATAGTATAAAATTTAGGCCTACAGTTTTACATAGATAATATTAAGATTTGATAGATAATATTTTCTAACATTTTTGCCAACAATTTAGAAAGATATACTTTTTTTATGTTTCCTATACTATTTCTTCCTCTTTGCCATTTGTACAAATATTATAGGTTTTTCGCTTTTATAGATACCTTCGTTGTGCTAAAATACAGATATCATTATATTACGGGAGGAACCTTGTATGAAAAACATACCGTTTCGAATCTTTCATACGATACGTGCCCGCATAATATTTAGTACTATATCACTCATTATTATCGTCAGTACAGTCATAGCTTCCATTAGCTATTTCGTTGTTTCATACAACCTTCAGAAAAATCTCATCCAAACATCGGAAACAAAACTATCCTTTTTATGCTCATCCATTGATGCCAATATTGATGATATTAAGGGCTTTATCAGGTCTTGCCAGATAAGCAGCAAACTTATAACTTTTGCCTTGGAAGAGGATACGGATGATAACCGGATCAAGCGGGAAGCTCATGATTTTTTAACGGAGACCTATGCATCCAATGCCTCCTTACGTTCCCATTTAGTACGCCTTGTGGTAATCGGGAAATCCAGAAACGATATCCTGCAAATTGTGGAAGCACCGTATTCCTCCATCGCTATTTCAAAAGAGGCGATATTGTCACTTCCCTATTTTGAAAAACTATACTCCATCCAAGGAGAAATTGCCACTGAAATAATTGTAGATTCTTTTATTAAAACGAGGGAAGTACCGATAATTCCCTTTGTACATTCTATCGGTCATCCCTACAAAGCCGGCGTAATCGGATATATTTTTACGGAAATGTCACTAAAAGTTATTACGGATCCTATGCAGAATTATCTATCCGAAACCGACAGTCTTTTTTTCTTCCAAATAGGTGATAATCAGTATCAATACATAGATAATACCTTAGTTCCCTCCCCTACCAGGTATACATTATTGGAGGATCTGACCCGTTATGCAATCAGTAAGGATACTGTAATTCAGAAAGTTCTGACAGACCAAAGCGATAGAGAAGCCATCATAATCAAACGTCCTTTAGGTACGAAAGGCTTTTATGTAACAGAATGTTTGGATAGCAACGTGTTATCCAAAACGATTTTTAGAACATTTTCATTTATCGCATTGATTATCGTTGCTTCCGTAAGTTTTATCGGTATCATGCTTTTCTTATATTTATCAAAAACGGTAAATGCTCCGGTAAAAAAACTGCAGAAACGTATGAAACGAATAGAAAAAGGAGATTTCTCAAGAGATCCTTCTACGGAATGGGAACATGAACTTGGAGATATCGGCAAGAACATCAATGATTTATCCGAAAATGTGCTTTCTTTGATGAACCAAAGAATCGAAGATGAACGACAGAAAAAAGATTATGAATATAAAATGCTGCAAAGCCAAATCAATCCTCATTTTTTATACAACACTTTGAATTCGATTAAATGGATGGCAACCCTGCAAAATGCTACCGGTATCGCAGAGATGACGACTTCCCTTTCCCGACTCCTTAAAGAAATTTCGAAAAGCACAACACACCTGATTCCATTAAAACATGAAATTTCCCTATTAAACGATTACTTCACCATACAGCAATATCGATACGGAGGAACGATATCACTTACCTATGATATTGAAGATGACGCCTTACTATCCTGTCATATATTGAATTTTACCCTGCAGCCAATTGTGGAAAATGCCATCTTCCACGGGATTGAACCAAAGGGAAGTACCGGAACCATTCGAATTCATATTTATCAGGATTATCAAAACGATGTTCATATCGATATTACCGACGATGGCATAGGCATGGACCCTGAAGTTGCTGCAAACTTACTGCGCAATGAGGCACCAACGGAGTCATCCTTTTTCAAAGAAATCGGTATCAGTAATGTTCATAAGCGGCTGCAGTATCATTTCGGAAGCAAATATGGTTTATCAATCGAAAGTAAGCCGGGAGAATTTACCACGGTATCCATATTGTTACCATCACAAACCAATGTAACTGATGGATTCAATCAGGAGGAATAACATGATGAATTTATTAATTGTAGATGATGAACCTTTAGTACAGGCTGGCATTAAATCTATGTTAAATTGGGAGGAACTTGATATTCACATTGTGGGAACTGCCATGAATGGTGCAGCAGCCTATGATATGATCAAAGAGTACTCTCCGGAAATCGTTATTACTGACATTAAAATGCCTGTTATGAGTGGACTTGCATTGGCCAAAAAATGTTACGAGGAAGGATTGTCACTTCCTGTATTTATCGTTCTTACAAGCTATGAAGAATTCCAGTTTGTGAAAGAAGCTATTACCTATCAAGTCGTTGATTACCTTGTGAAATTGGAACTGACCGCAGAAATCCTTCGGGATACGATTAAGAAAGCCATCCGTAAAGTCAGAGATATTCAAAACACCACTTCAAAAGATGCGCCTTCCATCAATAGCATTCACTTACTCAAAGAACAATTTTTTACAAGATTGATTTTTAATCTATTTGAATCAGAAAACCACTTTAAAACGCAGTCACAGTATCTTAGCTTGAATTTTAATTATGAAGCTTTTGCAGCCTGCTATGTGGAAATATACAGTGAAAAATCTAATGAAATGTCCAATGAAAAAGCACTCAATTTATATACAAGCAGTTTACAGATTGTACGGGAACTTACCGCCAAGCATATTCCCAGTCATGTAGTGTCTTTGGATACTAGGCATTTTGCAATCATCTTCTTTCTAAATGAAAATGCTGCCGGCGATCATAAAGCAGTGATTCAAAAAGCGATCGAGCAGGTTTCCACCATGCTCTACAATTATTACAGTGTGAAGATATTGACCAGCATTGGTTCCATCGTAAATTCACCAATGCAGATTGCTTCCTCTTTTCAGGAAGCCAAGCAAATATTTACAAGGATTACTCCGGATAAAAACATCCTATTTGCAGAAGACATTTCCTATAATAAACCATTGAAGAATGTGTTTCATATGTCATTGTTTAAGGAAGATATCCGCAAAGCATATGCAGAATATAACGAGAAAGCGCTGTTTACTATTTTTAATACCATCATTGACTTGCTGAAGGAACACCCGACCCATTATGTGCAAGCATTGGATGCCGCAGGTAATATTCTCTATCTGTCTCTTTCCCTCTTGCATAACGGAGAAAAAATTGTATCAAATATATTCAGTAACAGGCACAATCATTATCGATCTCTTTACGAATTAACCGATGTGGAGCAAATCATAGATTGGTTAATCCAATTGCGAGATGGTTTATGTGCAACCTTTTCTAAGCATAATAAGGATTACAAAAATCTTATTGTTATGAATGTAAAAAAATATATCCGTGATCATGTGGAAGAAAAGTTGACACTTAGCAAAGTCGCTGATGTGTTTAATATTAGCCCCAATTACCTTAGCATTCTTTTCTCAAAGTATAATGATCTTGGATTTAATGATTATATTAATCAGTGTAAAATTGATGCTGCGAAAAAGATGCTATTGGATGGCGAACTTAAAATTTACGAGATATCCGATAAACTTGGATTTGAAAGTGCCTTCTACTTTAGCCGTGTATTTAAAAAAGTAACCGGTGTATCCCCAAGGGATTATATTAAGAAATTAGATTAATTCAAACAGTAAATAACAGAATAAGAATGATTTTTATCCAACGCAGACACGCTCTCGCTCGGTTGTCGCACGTAATGGTACATAAGTTTGTGCCATAGTCATCTGTCACAAATGATATTGTATTCCCCTTATAACAATCAAAATTAATTTACAAATATTTTGACATCCTATTGAAACAGCGGAGGACAACATTTATGTTTTATGATATAGCCAATACCTATAATCAATCATTCCGGGATTTTCAACCCTATCCTACAATTACCGACCGTAATTCCTGGGATGATCTGGATTCTGAATGGAAGAAAGTAACCGTAAACCTTGGAGAAAAGTACCTCGGACATCCATATCCGTATCTCTCAGCAACCGATTTCATGGATTTTTCCCGAACCGGAAATCGCGTTCGCTTTGAAAATAAATACTTTTCCAAGCGACATGCTTTAAATGCCCTAGTTTTGGCCGAATGCGTAGAGAACAAAGGAAGATTTCTTGATGATATCATCAATGGAATCTTTTCGATTTGTGAAGAGAGCGCCTGGCAATTGCCACCACATAATTCCTATATCCGTGATACCAAGCAATTTTCCTTACCTGATGCTACAGCTCCTGTACTGGATTTATTTGCCTGCGAGACCGGCGCAATTCTGGGTACGATATACTATCTCATAGGGGAAGAACTGGATAAAGTCAGTCCCTTTATTACGAAAAGAATACTTCATGAATTGCAAAACCGTATTTTCATTCCTTATCTCAATAGCCATTTTTGGTGGATGGGTAACGGCAAAGAACCAATGAACAATTGGACCATATGGTGTACGCAGAATGTACTTCTAGCTGTCTTTCTAACCAGTAATGATGATCTTCTCAAACGTAACGTATTCCTTAAAGCAAGTAAAAGCACCGATTATTTTCTGATGGAATACGGTGAGGATGGATGCTGTGATGAAGGAGCGCAGTATTACCGTCATGCTGCACTCTGCTTGTTTAATGTCATGGAAATTCTTAATGCCGTAACTTCGAATCAATTTTCATCCTTATATAAAACGGCAAAGATTAAGAATATGGCCGCTTATATACTAAATGCTCACATACTTGACAAATATTATGTTAATTTTGCTGACTGTTCTCCGGTAGCCGGACGAGCAGGAGTTAGAGAATTTTTATTTGGCAAACGAACCGATAACGAAGACATGGTGCGTTTTGCCGCCAGTGATTTCATGGCGGATATGCCAAATTCTCTGCTATTGGCCTCAGAAAATAATTTATATTACCGGCTGCAGAATGCATTTACCATAAAGGAAATAAAATCCTATGATACGTCGAAACCAATCCATCATACAGATATCTATTACCCAAGCGTAGGTCTTTTGATTGTACGGGATTCCCGGCTTACTCTTGCCGTTAAGGCGGGAGATAATGCCGATAGCCACAATCATAATGACACCGGAAGCTTTACCATCTATAAGAACGGTAAGCCATTCCTCATTGATGTAGGAGTCGAAAGCTACACCAAGAAAACCTTTTCGCCACAGCGTTATGAAATCTGGACAATGCAGTCCTCTTATCATAATCTTCCGGATATTAACGGCTGCCAGCAAAAAGATGGCGAAGAATATCGGGCAAGTGATGTAGAATACCACATAAGTGAGTCCCTATGTGATATAACCATGGAGATATCTACAGCCTACCCGAAGGAATGTAATCTGCAATATTACAAACGATATGCCGCTTTAAGAAAGGAAAAAGAAATCTATATCAGGGACCAATTCTTATTTAAAGAAAAGGAAGTTTCTTTCGATCAACCATCGAAAGTAGTCTTAAATTTAATGACTTATGAAAAACCGATAGCCGAAATCTCTCAAGATCATATTCAGTTTACCATCGGTTCTATAGGAACAATGGTTGTAAAGGGAGGTACCCTTCTTCAAATCGAGGAAATACCAATTACAGATCCCCGCCTTAAAACTGCCTGGGAACATGAAATCTATCGGATTCGAATATTGGCCAATATGGATTATACGCAAGCAGATTCGGCTCATGCAGATACGGGTACCATAGAGATAACCGTTTTCTGATATTATATCAACGTTCACTACGCTGTATAGTCGTTTAATATCCGGAAGGGGCTGTTTATAAATAATGATAAGCAGCTCCCCTATTAAAATAAAATGAATTGGCAATCCAATTCATTTTATTTTTAAAAAAGATGAATTTGCAAACCAATTCATATTATTTTTAAACAATTGAATTGGCAAGACAATTCACTTGTCATGAATAAATAATGCGGATTCCTAGGAAGCCGCATTATAAAATATTACGTTATGTTATTGTAGAATCAATTATTGCTTCTTTTCGTAAATTTCCCGTTTCAGTATACCAATGAAAGGAAGATTTCTATACTTTTCTGCATAGTCAATACCATATCCTATAATAAATTCATCAGGAACATCAAATCCCTTATAATCTATCGTAATGTCCTTCACTCTTCTTGCAGGTTTATCCAAAAGCGTACAGATTTTGAGTGAATTTGGATTACGACTTAATAAGTTTTGCTTTAAATAAGCTAAGGTCAGACCTGTATCTATAATATCTTCTACAATAATGATATTTTTCCCTTCGATATTTTCCTCCAAGTCTTTTATGATACGAACTATACCGCTGGTTTCTGCTGAATTTCCATAACTGGAGACTACCATATAGTCAATATAAGCAGGTATATGAATTTGTCGGATTAAATCTGACATAAATACACTTGCACCTTTTAAAATGCCTACCAGTAGTACTTCCTCACCAGCATAATCTTTTGAAATTTCTTCTCCTAACTCATGCACTCTTTTCGCTAATGTTTCCTCGTTAAATAAAATAGTTTCTACATCTTGTAACATATTTGACCTCTTTCTATTAACAATGGTTTATTCCTAAATCCACTGTTACTATTAAATTTCATATTCTTTTATGCAGTGCTCTTTCCGATAACAGAAGCCACGCACATGAATTATACCATATATTATAGCAATTAGAAACTTTTCTATTTGACTAATGGAAATCAAATTCTGCTTTCCCCAATCCTTTTGGTGCAGAATTACTGTACTTATTAATGCGCATGCGTTCAGAAAATTAGAATATAGGTTGGTGCGGAATAATTTAAATCCAATAAAAAAGGAGCCGGACATGGCTTCGGTATCAAAAGCATGGTCGATATTGTAAATCGCCATGGAGGATTATACTCCTTTGAAACAGGGGGAGGCATTTTTATCATGCGGCTTTTACTGCCGCTTAGCAAGACAAAATGAACTGGCAAACCAATTCACTTGTCATGAATATAAAAAGCAACAGAGCGCGTTATAGCCCCAACGATAGAGAAAGGCTAGCATTCTTACTCAGATGCTAGCCTCTTTATACGTATCCGAAATTATTAGTGAGCATTCGACTATTTCTTATGCTGTCTTCCCTCATGGTCTATCGTATATTCTCCGGTATAAATTAACTGAGATATCGGAACCAGCTCATATCCCTGATCTTTTAAACCGATAATTACTCGTTCCAGAGCCTGCGGTGTATACTTGGCACCATTGTGCAATAATATGATGGAACCGTTGCCTAACTTCTTATGCTGGGTACATTTCTTTACAATGCTGTCTGCACCATAATCTTTCCAGTCCAAGGAATCTACATCCCACTGTATAGTATAATAACCGCAATCTCTCGCAGTTCCAACAACGGTATTATTATAGTCTCCATACGGTGGACGGAATAGGTTCATCTCAATTCCTGTCAGTTCTTTCACTTTGTTATGAACTTTCATGATTTCATCAACAATTTCTTCCTTACTAAGCCGCGACATCTGCTTATGATTTTCACTATGGTTTCCCAAATCATGTCCTGCAGCAGCGATAGCTTTCACATCATCCGGATATTTACTAACCCATTCGCCTGTCATAAAGAAGGTTACTTTTACATTGTGCTTTGCCAAAATATCCAGAATGGTCTTCGTGTCATCATTGCCCCAAGCGGCATCAAAACTTAATGCCACCTTTTTTTCATCCGTTGCCACACAATAAATCGGTAAATCTCTTTTTCTTCCTGCACTGGATACCGTTATTGCATCCGGTAATAACTTAATGCTAATACCTATCACTAATAATACACTAAGGACAACGATTCCTATTTTTACAAATAACGAAATGTCAAGAAGCTCCTTTTCTAAGGTTTCCTCATTCAGAAATGGGTTCTCCACTGGTTCATTATTGCTTATTTGCTTTTCTTTTCGTTTCATACAGTCACCATATACTATAGCTTTTACTATAATATATTGGCTAAGCTAGGCCATTATACGACTTAATGCATTTGTTGGGTGTTTACCGATTTCCATGCTCTATAGAGTAAGATTCAAGTTTCATATGTTACTTGTTAATATTACTTATTGACTAATATTTCTCATACAAGCTTTACCTAGTTTATTTCACTTTTTAGAGCATCCAGGATATTTTCATTTCTAATCTTGCTCATGGAATACATCATGCTGATGAATACTACCAGGAATACGCTAAATATACTGATAATCATACTGGATGTTGGTAAATAGAATTTCATATCTACACCATTATTAACACTCAGATAAATCAGATATGTTACTCCAATTGCTACAGGAATTCCATAAGCCAACGCTTTCAAACCATAGAAGATGCATTCAAAATTAAGCATTTTATTAAATCCCTTTTGTGTCATTCCAACCGACTTTAACATAGCAAACTCACGACGCCTTAAGTTTACATTCGTTGAAATCGTGTTAAAGACATTTGCTATGGTAATCAGGGATATCAATACAATAAATCCATAGGAGAATACGGATATAACCAATATGATATTACGATTCGCCTGCAGAGCCTCTGCCTGATTAAAGATATAAATTGATCTGATATTAGCCGCATACAGTATATCCTTAATATCCTTTTCGGATTTATCAGGATTATCCGAAGCAAAATACATGTTCAATCCATACCATTCATCCCCTAAGGCTGCAAATGCCGCATTAGCGATTTGCTCATTAAGAATTAGGATTATGGAACCACTGTCTGCATAATCCAATATACCAAACGGTGCGGTCTCTGCAAAAGCGCCGACGGAGACATCCATTATCTTCTTGGTTTGCTCTTCAAAATAGTTATATAATGAAATCGATTGGAGAGAGCCTTCTTTTAAAAGATTTGAATTCATGTATCTTTCTTCCATCGGATCATAGTAATGCTGCTTGTCAATCACAATTCCGACTGGTGCCTCCGGATTACTATACGCTTGCGGGTCCAATCCCAGTTCTTCTGCATAGGTAGTGAAAGTTTTCTGATTCACACTATAGACGTATACGCCTACCTGGATTTTATCTCCATCCACTCGTTCTCCCCTTTCGATCCTTTGACTATAGTAGGTTTCCTCTACCTGCTCTTTTGCAAGGTCTACATAACCATACATACCTCTGATAACGGATCCCTCTTTGATGTCTTCCAGAGCAAGAATTTCATCAAAGACAGACTCGATTTTATCATTCGCTTCCAATGTTAGCGAAGAATCGTTAAAATATACGGACAAGTCATATTCTGTGTTCATATATACGTTAACAACGCTATCCTTTAGATACATCGCAAAGGAAGATGCAGCAATAAATAATACCACACTAATAAATAAAGAAATAACTGTACTACGGTAACGTCTTCGGTTTCTCTTAAAATTCTTTAAGGCGAGATCCCCTTCCATACCAATTAACTTACGGGTAATCCTAAGTGTTTTCACTTGCCTTGCTTTTAGTTTGATATCTTCTGTTTGCCTTATAGCATCCATTGCCGATGCTTTCTTGCTCCTTTTTGCAGGAATATATGCCGAAATCAGTATCGTAATGATTGCCACAATGATCGAGGTAACAATGGACACAGTAGAAACCGTTAGTTTCAATGCCACCTGTTCACTACCTCCGAATAATGTTAAAAGCTGCTCTCTTAGCAGGTAAAGGGTTATGCCTATTCCTGCTAACCCTGCACCAATCCCGATTGGAATACCTATACTCGCAATTACGAGAGACTCAAAGAATACCGAGTTCATACGTTGCTTTGCGGTTGCTCCAACACTGGTAAGAAGCCCAAATTGCTTTCTTCTTTCGCTAACCGAGATGGCAAAGGAATTATAAATTAGCGTAATAGAACCGATCATAATTAAACCAATCAGGATTGCACCCAAACTATATAATACACGGATATAATTATTGTCATTACTGATTCCCATATAGCGTAGATAATCATCATTATATCTATAATGACTATAAGCATATTTCTCCCCTAATTGATTCGTTAGAGAGAAGATATCTTTGGTTTTTTTCGCACGGTAATATACACTGATACCATCATTTTCATTTAGCCGATCCATCGCAATCGTTGTAAAAATGGTATATCCCGGTGAGGAATAGCCTTCCAAAGTATATGAGGTACGTTCACAGATACCTACAACAGTAAAAGTTCTTTCTTTTGTAGTTACCAGAGACTCCTCAGTGGTGCCATCCTCATTTAAAATGATGGCATCCTTATCAGATAGAACCGTACCATCTTTCAGCATACGCTGCCCAACCGAAAGCGTTAAGGTATCACCAATTTTATATTCAACACCACCATTGGACAAGATGTGCTCAGAAATTACCACTTCATTCTCGTTCTGCGGTAATCTTCCCTCGATTAGTCTTACCGGCATATGTTCAAAGGCCTCTTTTTGCATTTCCATAATTCGAAGATAAGGCTTATAAGGATTTCCGCTTCCCTGAAGAATTGCAAAACCATCCGTTCTTACTGCTACAACATCCTCCAAGTCTTCTTCCTTAAGAAGTGATTGATAATCATCTAGTGTTACTGCTTCAAACACAGCATGCCAATCCCCTTCTGTGTAAATGGTATAATCAATGGTGTATGCTTGCAAGCTGGCGATCAATGTTGTAACTGCCGTAATCATTGCCGCTGATAGGATGACGCCGATAATGGTTACAATGGTTCTCGTTCTGTTTTTCAGCAAACTTTTTAATGTGATTCTGTTCATTACATTCATTATCGTATCACCTCATCCTTTGCAATTTTACCGTCTTCAATGCTAATGATACGGTCTGCCTGTAATGCGATTCTTTCATCATGGGTAATTAGAATTAACGTCTGATTATATTTTTTATTGTATAGCTTCAATAAACTAATAATTTCTTCGCTATTCTTACTGTCCAGATTACCAGTTGGTTCATCTGCCAGGACAATGGCCGGATTATTTACCAGCGCCCGACCAATGGAAACCCTTTGCTGCTGACCACCGGACAGCTGGTTAGGCAGATGGCCAATCCGATCTTTTACACCCAAAATCGTAAGTAGCTCATTTAATGTCTGCCGATCTACGGTTCGATTGTCCAACAGCAGAGGTAAGGTTATGTTCTCTTCCACATTAAGTACCGGAATTAAATTATAGAATTGATAGATCAGCCCAATATGCCTTCTTCGAAAGATTGCAAGCTTTGACTCATCCAATTGATAGATATCCGTTCCATCAATAAGTACCTTTCCCGATGTTGGTCGGTCCACACCTCCAAGCATATGAAGCAGTGTTGATTTACCGGAGCCGGATGGTCCAATTACCGCAATGAACTCCCCCTTATTCACCGTAAAGGATACACCATCCAAAGCTGTAACGGCAGTATCCCCTTTACCATAGATTTTTGTCAGATTTTCTACTCGTAATATCTCCATAGATCCCAAATCCTTTCATTCATTATTCTCATGCGCATTCATTTACTTCTTTACTCTACCCAAAGGAAAGGTCATCCTTCCAAATGATATACGAATAGTTTACCTTGGCGTGGTGACTATACGGTGACTTTTTTGTGACAATTCTGTCACTTAACTAAAGATTGCATGATCAAATATAATCCTGAAAATAATCGTTATATAATTTTGTAAAAGTCATTGCATTATGGATATTGGTTGCATCATTCATGAATTTTACATTTATACAATCGATTTATATAATCTAACCGTAAACGTCGTCCCTTGTCCTTCCTTACTATTAACCAGTATATCTCCCTGTTGTATCCGGAGTATACTATGGGACATCGCCAGTCCAATTCCCACACTATCTGAGGAAGCATTTTTTCCACGATAGAAGCGGGTAAAAATATGCGGAAGATCTTCCTTTTGTATTCCTGTACCATTGTCACTAATGATAATCTCTGAATATATTGGGTTATCATTTGCTTCCACTCGGATATTACCGCCACGAGGGGTATGTTCCATGCAATTTTTAAGAATATTAATTAGTGCCTCCGTTGTCCACTTAATATCGCAAGTAATGATTTCCTTCTTTACCTCTATCGTATAGTTTATCTCCTTTAGCTCCATGGGAATTAGCAATGGCTGCAAGGCATTTTCGATTAGCCTACGTGCTTCAATCTTCTCCTTCTTCATACTTACCACGCCTGCATCAAGCCTAGACATCTTAAGAAGGGAAGATACCAGCCATTCAATTCGCTCTAGCTGTGTATTGATTTGCGTAGTAAATTCCTGTCGTTTCTCATTGGATAAATTGGGATCTCGCAGCAGATCCACCATTACCCTCATGGACGTTAACGGTGTTTTAAGCTGGTGGGATATATCTGCCATATGATTGGAAAGGAGCAGCTTGTCTTGTTTTAACTGCTCATTGTATTCTGACAGCATTAAGGTAACCTTATATATCTCACTTTTTAAGATGCTTAGTTCTCCTTCTACATTATCCCGGATATCCAAGGAATACTCTCCCGAACTAATTCTTCTAAGATAATTGGATAATCTGCTTATCTGCACATGCCTCTTTTTCGTGTGATAGAAGAATAAGAGGCATAAAAATAAGGCAGTAATAAGAACCAGAATTCCTGTCCACGGACTTAACAGGAAGCCTAGGATGACCATAACGGTAGATTGTAGGAACGCTACAATGGCAATCCGCTTGAATTCTCTATTTCTTAATAGGGACATAAACTGATACACCTTTCCTTAATTAAATTGATAGCCTAATCCGCGAACTGTTTTAATCAGCACAGGATTCTGCGGATCATCCTCGATCTTTTCCCGAAGTCTCTTAATATATACGGTAAGCGTATTATCGTTCACGAAATCCCCGGTCACATCCCAAATGCCTTCGAGCAACTGATTTCTTGTCACAATACGTCCCTCATTATTCACTAGAGTAAGCAAAAGCCGATATTCCAAAGCAGTCAGAAAGATGTCTTGTCCATTTTTCTTAACCTTTCCCTCTGTGATATTCACTGTAACATTCCCATATTGCATCATCACATCTCCGGGTACCTGCTTCGCAGATCGCCTTAATACACTTCGAATACGGGATTGTAACTCACGGATACGAAACGGTTTCGTGATATAATCATCCGCACCGATATCCAAACCCATAACCACACTACCTTCATCATCCCTTGCAGTAAGGAAGATCACCGGGGTATTCCCCTTCTCCTTTAATTTTTTGCAGATATCAAATCCATTGCCATCCGGCAGGGAGATGTCAAGTAGTGCAAGATCATAGTTCTTAGAAGCAATACTGGCCAGTGCAGAGGCAGCATTATTGCAGATGGTAACCTGATAATTCTCCTGCTGCAAGGAGTACTCCAATCCCATTGCAATCGCATGATCATCCTCAACTAATAATATCTTGATATTCTCTATATTCTTCCCCAATTCATTCATGGTTTCACCTACTACTATTCTATTTTTTTCCAATATTACCTTTACCGTAAACTTTAAATTCTATTATTAAGTATCGGGGTAAAATTTTCAACCAGAATCATGTTAATATAAAAAACCATTGCTTCGTGCATGTGATGCATAAGCAATGGTTTAAATTACATCCCATTTTATCTTCTATAGGAAATCCTTTCTCATTGGGGTGAAGATATCCAGCAATACCGTATCCTCTAAAGCTTCTACCCCGTGTACTTCCTCCGGTGCCATGTAATAGGTATCTCCTGCTTTTAGAACCACTTCTTCGTCACCCAAAAGCTTTAAGCTACCACTTACTATGTAGCCAATTTGTTCGTGCGGATGCTTATGCAGCTCTCCAATCGCTCCCTTTTTAAAGGTTAACTCTACTGCCATGATATTTTCACTATAGGATAATATTTTTCTGGTAACACCCTTTCCCAAGTCTTTCGCTACGATTTCTGAATTAATTGTATACATAAATACCCCTTTCCGCATATCGCTTTCTAAGTCTTGCGTATACAAGATGAATTGGTAAGCCAATCCCTTGTCATAAATGAAAATCGTTAATTCTATTATTATGTATTATGGCAAAAATATCAACAAAATTATGAATTTTATTTACTATCAAACCAAGAACACATTCATTGCTTAATAAAAATCCGGTATCCCTTGTTCAATGGGAGTTTCTTCTTCCTTTTTAATCAGCCCCAGTTTCCCCATCACTTCCAACAAACCCGTATCTATTGGTTTAGCTGCATATGCATCACATCCAATTTCAAATGCCTTTTGCACCATTTGCGTTTCAGCTAACGCAGTAATCATTATGATTTTCGATCTCTTTTGCGGAATAATTTAAATTCTATTCTTCGTAATCATGATCATGGCAATGGCAATCATGGTCATGTTCATGATTATGTTCATGTTCGTGGTCATGATCATGTTCATGATGGTTATGAAACTCCTCATTATCAAAATCCAAGATATCTGCTGCCAATTCCAATGCATCTTGGATTTCTTCCTCTGATACCTTCATATATTTTGCCAATTCACTAATCGTTGCTTTTCTACCTAGAAGATCCTCCAGCTCTTGTAAGGAATCATAGATTTGATTCATCTTCTCCATAATCTCATTTTCAAAATTGTCATGGTTTTGCTGCTTTGTGACTGCATCGAAAATATAGCTTCGAATACATTCTTGCACGTGCAGTCTGACTTTATCCGGATCATCTTCATCGGGAAGCATATTTACTGATTGTATAAGAGCCATGTTCCCTTCCTGGATTAAATCCTCCGCTGTCAAACCCTGATTTCTAAACTCTTCTGCTATCTCCACAACTTTATGCAAGTAAAGCTCTATGAAACGTTGCTTAGCATCGCTATCTCCCTGCTTGATACGGAGAATTAAATTCCTTTCCTCCTCCTTAGAAGCTTCCTTAATTCCTTTCAACTCGTCTAGGTAATGATTAAGGTATAAGGAATCCCTTTTATTGATTTCCTTGGGAACATATTCATTCCCTTTGGCAGCGGACTCCTTCTCTGTACCCTCTTTTAAATCGCGATTATCCAAATCAAGCTCATCCGGTTTTATAAAACCAAGAACCTCAATTTTATTGGCAATCAGGTACATACTGATTTGGTCCAACTGTTCCTCACTTAGTTCCATATCTGAGAAGATCTCTTTGATTTTCTTCCCTTCGATACGATTATTCTGGCTCTTTGCAATATCCAAGGTCTGGGATAGTAGCTCTTGAAATTTCGTAATATCGTTCATTATATACACTCACTTTCCGTTCCTATACAATCTCTTCAATCTCATAATCAACTGCTGCAGCCAAGATATCATAGTACTTCTGATTTTCTTTTTTCAGAGAAATCAATTTTCTGTCTCTACCAATAAAGCAATGGCTGCTTTCTCCGTAAGCCCGAAGCTCTTTCGTTTTGGTATCGAAGATCTGATAATTCACCGTATATTTCATCCCGTTAAATTTAGTAAGCTTTGTATGAATTGTTACGACATCACCAAACTTTGTAATGTTCGCATATTTACACTGAATAGAAACCACAGGACTTATGTACCCTTCCCGTTCCATCTGCGCATAATCCACACCAATTTGCTCAAGGAAATCCAATCTTGCTTCTTCAAACCAGCGAATATAATTCGAATGATGAACTACACCCATCTGGTCTGTTTCATAATATTGTACCTTATGTTGATATGCTTTTATTTTCATTTCCATTCTCCTTACTGCCAAATCACGACAATGCATTACTACTTAGAATTATCGGTTTCAACCAGCCCCTCTATACCTATTATAAAGGCTTTTTTCCAATTTGAAAACCGCCACCTTTATAAAATTAGATAAGGTGGCGGTTCATCTGTAAATGAATAGCAGCCTATTCAATTACTCTTTAAATACCGTATTTTACTCCCAAATCTTTATGCTGCAACCAGTTACATTAATGATAATGCATCCTCATCAGCCACGATAATTACGTCATTATGAAGCTGCAATATGGAAGCCGGAACCTGTGGCGTAATTGGTCCATGAATCAAATCACGAAGGATCGGTGCTTTATGCTTACCACTTACGCACAGTAAAATCTTGCGTGCCTGCATGATACTCTTAATTCCCATTGTAAAAGCATACTTTGGAATTGCCTCATAACTGTCAAAGAAACGGGAATTTGCTTCAATGGTACTCTGTGTTAGCTGAATTAAATTGGTTCCTTTAGAGAAGTGATCGTTAGGCTCATTAAACCCGATATGTCCATTCAAGCCAAGACCAAGGAGTTGAAGATCCCTGGGGAATCTCTCTAAGATCTCATCATATCTGTGGCATTCTGCATCGTCGTCCTCTGCCATGCCGTTTGGAATATAGCAGTTCTCCTCTTTAATATTCACATGATTAAACAGATTTACTTTCATAAAGTAATCATAACTTTGCGCATTTTCCTTAGGCAAACCTTTATATTCATCCAGGTTTACACTGCGTACCTCAGAAAAATCTAAAACTCCCTCATTATATTTTTTAATCAATTCTTTGTAAGTTCCTACCGGAGTACCACCTGTAGCCAATCCTAATACGCTATCCGGTTTCAATGTTATTTGAGCAGCGATAATATTGGCAGCTATCCTGCTCATATCATCATAATCTTTAGCTCTAATTATGCGCATTTTCATTCATATCCTTTCTTTTACCTATTACCATTATTAATTATATAATGATTTCTATAATACATATACATCCTATCAAGCATAATGAGTATTCTTTATAATTTACTAGATTTAGTAAATTTATAAATACCTTATCATAAAAATTGCCAAAAGTCTATATCCGTAACCAATTCCCTTGTCAGGAATAAAATAAACTACCACACAAGCAGTTTATGCATCTGTTCGTGTGGTAGTCTAAGTTAATATATCTGCAATTTATATCTCCCTCAGATAATCCGCATACCAGTTAATCACATTTTGAATATGAAATAATTCTGATTCCTTGCTGACTGTACGCCAAACTTCTTTATACTCATAGAACCAGTATTCCAGTTCTACAGCGAGTTTCTTCGGATCTTCTGCCGCACTGTTCGTTCTTTGATAAACGACTTGATCTATGGTGGCACCAATCCGGTTCCACAGATGGATTCCCTTAGCAGCAACAAGATAGGGTTTCACCAAGTGGCGTTTGCCGGTATCCATCGATGCAATCACCTGATACAGTTCCTGCATCTTAACCGTTAATTTTGCATTGGCTTCACTTACCGAGGCAAAATCCATTGCCAAGAAAAAGTACTTAACCGCTTCGTCATCACCAATCGCATGTGACGGTCTTCGTTCCATATATCTTACTGCTTGCTCCCATCCAAAAACCGCTTGCGTTGCCATACTCGCTACGATCGATACAAAACGCTCCGTCCGATCCGTATACTCCAAAAGAGATATCCGTCTATTTATCTCATCAAAAGAGAGTTCCTCTTTACTCCAAGAGAAAGCCGCTCCATAGATGATACCCGCTGTCGAAAATTCCGGATGGTTCACATGCCCATAATCGCCCCAGTCCGTATTCAGAACACCAATCCCATGATACTTATGGGCAAAGGCGCACATTCGCCTGATATTCTTATAGGAGGATTCCATCAGGTTAATGTATTGATTCCAACCGCTAACGCCAGGGCAAAGATATTGTGTAGCACCGGCCTTCGCCAATACTTTCGTCTCATTTTCCTGCTGATCCGGTGCATATCCCCAGTTAAGGCAAATTGTCTCTTGCGGTAGCTCCTTGATAGCCTCAGGGAATCGGGAAATGATATCTCCCCAGAACATTGGTATCTTCCCTTTGGAAACAACGAAATCACAAAGTTTCTTAAGGAAATCCATATACATATGCTGCGTACCAATCTCCTCTGCTTTGCTTTTACTTTTCCCTTTGCCAAGGTCAAAAGTTTCATCCGCGCAGATGTTAAAATGCTTTGATGTAAACAACGGCATATATTCTGCTATTAATTTTGTTATTAATTGATAGCTTTCCTCGTTGGTGGTATCTATCGTATGATGCTGCATACGTGCTACCAATCCAAAGGGTTCTTTATCAGGGTTATCCAACTCACACAGATGCTTATACGTCTTCGTTCTTAATAATTTATACAAATGTCCGAAGGAGGATAAGGAAGGTACCAATTCAATATTTAATTTAGCACAGTAGGCATCCAGTTCCATGATCTCTTCCGCTGTTAATGGCGTATCATCCCGCCAAACCTCGCTTAAATCCTTAAACAGAAAACTATGCTCAATATAGAGCTGCAATTGGTTCAGTTTATAATAACTTAATTTATCCGCTAAGCTTTTCAGATAGGAAAGCGTAGGTATTCTACCCCTGGTTACATCATGATAGAAGCCACGATTGCTAATCGCAGGATAATCATGGATATACAAGCTCGGTAATACCGCTCCCTTTTGCGTAATCAATTGTCTTAAAGTCTGTACACCATGCAGGATAGCCGCATTATTGCCACCAGTGATGGTGATTCTTTTGGCATCAATAGTTAACCGGTACTCTTCTTCTTTCAAGGACGTATTCAACATCAAATGAATGCCATTATCCCTGGCTTCCCCCCGGACAATCGGAAGGGAAAAGCCGGTATCATGGTATATGGAATCTTTCAATATTTTTGCATAATGATTCACCGCAGTTTCACAGTTCGCATCAATGACGATGTTCGAATTATAATACAGCGTATAGTAGTTTCCCTTTAATTTTATCTCCTGAGGGCTTGGTATTAAATACATAAAGAATCCTCCGTCGTTTCCATATTCACAATTGGTAATCTGCCTGTGAGACAAACCTTATATGTTCTTAACTTCATAAGGCTTGATCTCAATAGGTAATTCATTTTCCAGTTAACGCATATGCTGACTGACTCTACATCCGCTCCATCTATTCAATCCGTGCTCCGAATGGCATTACTGCCAATTTGGCAATTTTAAAATGCTGTAGGCCAAAAGGAATACCAATTATGGTCATACATAAAATAACACCCATAGTGAAAGATTCAATCGCAAGCGGAAGTCCCGATACGATTAGCCAAAGGATATTCAGAAGGAATGAACCCACTCCTCCGTCATATACAATTTCTTTCCCAAATGGAAAAAAGCATAAACTGGCAAATTTAAAGCATTGGAGACCAATCGGTATGCCTACAATTGTGATGCACCAAAGGCATCCCATCAGCAACCAGCTCATTCCACTGATAAAGCCACCGCAGATAAACCATATGATATTGCCTAAGCATCCCATGTACATCCTCCCTTTCTACTAACCATTAATGTTACAGCGACTTTTCCACGCCCCAAACCAAACCAAGTCTATTTATCCACATTATGTATCGGATTGCCGGACCGTTTGTTGATTGTTCGTTGCATTGGCTTTTTCATTCAGCCAGTTTTTGCATAATTTCGGATAATTCGTTATTACACCATCACATCCCCATTGATATAACTTCATAAGACCTTCCTCCTTATTCACAGTCCAAACATTTAATTTGATACCATGCGTCTTACAATTTTGAACGGTTTCCTCGGTTAGACCACGAAAATCCGGATGATAGCACTCAAAATGGTACTTGCTTGCATAATAGCCTGCATTTCCAAGTCCTTCATCCATAGTCAGAACACCGCAAGGTATCTCCGGTATCAGTTCCTTACATCGTATCAGGGAAACATGGTTAAAGGAGGAGAACATTACCTTATTCTCTAATCCATAGGCACGTATCATATCCACTACTTTCTCTTCCAAATCTTCATAGTAATAATTTCCGGATTTTAATTCAATATTGGTCGTAATAGGTTTATTTCTCACCCAATCCAAATATTCTTCTAAGCTAGGGATCGGATTAAAGCCATGCTTATCGCCAAACTTCTTATTGATATTGAATTTCTTTAATTCTGCATAGGTATAATCTCTAACGAACCCTGTACCATCGGCAACACGATCGATATACTCATCATGAATTATTACCAATACCTTATCCTTTGTTAACTGTACATCTAACTCTATCTCATCAGCGCCTGCTTTATAAGCTTTCTTAAAAGCAAGCATTGTATTCTCCGGGAATTTACCGCTATACCCTCTATGTGCAATCACTTTCATTTATATCAAACCTCGTTTCCCTAGCTGATTTTCTCACCTATTCCAACCTTATTTTAAGTCATGAGTTCAAAATATGCAATGAAACATTCCTTATCAACAAAATGAATTGGCAAGCCATTTATCATAAAACATGAATTAAAAAATCCATGCAATAGCTTGGATCTATACTATTGCACAGATTCATCGGCTTTCATTTCTTCTAATAGTTGTAATATCTTAGGTGTACAACGTCTTCCTCCGCAGGATCCGGAGCCTGCTCCAGTAGCCTTTCTTACTTCTTCCAAAGTACTTGCACCATTTCGAATTACCTTCTTCATTGTAGCTCGGGTAATACTCTTACAAATACAAACCTTTGTCATTTTATCCAATATTTCAGTTGTCTTATCCTCGTTGTTCATATCGTATGCGCTCCTTATCTCAAGAATACTTTCCTAACCACTTAGATAGTTAGGTTTACAAAATCTTCGTATTTAGTATTTCCAAATACAAACATATCAAACACAATTATCCATCGATGATCTAACAATTATCTCATTATATTTTTCAAAAAATACATTGGTTACACCGAAAAATTATAAAAGAAATTGATTCGTTAAGCTAGAGGGATTTCATTGGTATTTTTACAAAATGTCTAATAATATCCCTCCGTGTGATGATCCCAATAAAAAAATCTCGATCATCAATTACCGGTATAAAGTTTTGATCCATGGCACGATTCAAAAGATCTTCCATCGTCGCGGTAATCCGAACAGGAGGATTCCTGTCAGCCCTTATTTTTATCACATCACGAATAATTACATTCTCCATGCTTTGCATATTGATTTTATAGATTTCTTCCTGATCCGCATTATCATCAATTAAATACCAGAGAAAATCCCCCTCGCTGATTGTACCTATGTATTTATCCTCGCGAGTGAGAACCGGAATGGCAGTATATCCATGAAATCGCATCTTTTCCAATGCCTGTCGCATGGAAAAATCATCATAAAGATATGCCACTTCGCTTTTTGCTTTCAAAAAATATGCTATATTCATAATAATACTCCTTAATAATTCAAATCATTTCCTTTCTAACAGAACCTTTTTATACATTCACTCCCAGCTCTCTCAATTCTTGAAGTGCCTGCGCATGGGAATGAACCTGAATCGTATGAAATCCGAATGGTTTTGCTCCCATAAGGTTTGCGAATACGTCATCCAGAAATACAGCCTCCTCTGGGCGTATTTGATAGGTATCTATTAGTAATTGATAAATCTGTGCCTCCGGCTTAATACATTTCACTTCATAAGAAATAATACCACCATCCACGTATTTTATAAATTCAAAATTTTCCTTGGCATATTGAAAAGTAAAGCTAGCATAGTTCGATAGAAGATACACATGATATCCATTTGCTTTAAGCTTACGAACAAAATCGGCAGAATAATCATACTCCCAAACCAGCTCGGATATATCGCTAAAAAATTTGCGAATTTCTTTCTCAACTTCAGGTTCTGCTTGGCAGCACTGCTCCATTAACCTGCCTTCATCCAATACTCCTCGATCAAGCTCAGCCCAACGCTCACTTAGAACTGTAGCCTTACTAATCTTATGCTTGATTTCATCATGATATCCGCAATCATCCAGATATTCCTTCCAACGAAAATGCGCCAGTACATTACCAATATCCAAAACAATTGTATTTATCATTAGGTATCTCCTTATAAACCACACTTTTTCATCTCGCACCATACTTATTATATCAAATCCGGCAGTAAATTGAAATTAAGTTCACCATATTTACACAAAATCCTAAATGAGTAGAATACCATCAAAAAGATTATGGACATCTTACTGATTTATAGGTTACAATGGGAAGCGTAAACACAATAATACTATGAAATCTAAAAATGATATCAAACATAACATAAAGGAGCATGCAAATGAACCTATATATTACACGACATGGGGAAACCGAATGGAATTATCAGGACAAAATATTAGGGAGAACCGATATCCCGCTAAATATACGTGGAATCGAGCAAGCAGAAACACTGGCCAAAAAGCTGCCGAAAAATATATCGTTGGTTATATCATCCCCACTGCAACGAGCATTAGCTACCGCCAGAATTATCGCTGATGAAAACCATATTCCTTACATAATCGATAATCGTTTAGTAGAAATGGATTTTGGAATTTATGAAGGCAAGCAAAGAAGTGACGAGAATTATAATACAGAAAAACGTAGATTCTTTGCAAAATATCCGAACGGCGAATCCTATTTGCAAGTTGCGCAAAGAGTTTATAACTTTCTGGATGAAGCAATTTGCAACTATCACGACAAAGACATCCTGGTAGTTGCTCATAACGGGATCTGCAGAATAATCAATACCTATTTTAATGACATAGAGAACGAGGATTTTGCAAAATTTACCGTGAAAAACTGTGAAATGTTAAAATATACTATAGAGTAGTATTTATATAAGTATTTCCTCTTCTTACACTGAAATCTACAGAGTAAGTGTAACAAGCGTTTACATCAGGGATAAGCAAATAGTGCATGATTTTTATCCCTAAGTGGGAGAAAAATCATGCACTGCCATTCACTAAAATTAGAAATAACGCATTTAAATACTCCACTTCTTCGCTTCATTACAAGCTTCCAATGCTGCTTCCATCGTATCCGCTGCAACCAAGAACCTTGAACTATGGCAAAACCGCAGTCCCGGTATCCCAGATGTCTTTTCCAACTCCTCATCCCGCAAGCCCGCCCAGTTTTGAGGAAAATAGATTTTTAGCGCATTCCCATCATCATCTTCCGGTGTAGGAACACCCTGGGCATTGTAACCGCCGCGATTGGACGGATATATCACAAACTCTGCATCGGTATCAGCAACATAGGTTTTCCACGGAGCCGATATTGGCAGTATTAGAATATTATCCTTCATATTTGCTAACGCTTCTTTCACCATTCCTTCGGCTCGTTTAATTGATTGAATTCCTTCAAAACGGTTCTTCAAAATAGTAAGTGCAAATTCCTTTGCTTCTTCAAAGGCTTCCTCTTGCTCTTTGTCCGAATCCCAAGGAGGATTAAAGTCCGATATAATACTGGCAAGGATATTATGACATCCCGTATTATCACAAAGATCCAAGGGTTGAACAAATTCCTTCTCAAACCGCTTTGCATCCTCTTCCCCAAGAATACCTTCCCCCAATTTATCCCACAGTAAACCAAAGGCAGCATAAGGGGTACCATCTTCACGTAACTTCTTATCCATCTGATGATGATCGAATTCCCCACCGCCAATGTCAAATACGATACCTTTAAAATCTTTTGGAACGGTATTGCCACGAATAATCTTAATATTGGGCTTAATGTAGGTAAGTAATGCTGCTGCAAAAACATCATCCGCATGAAATTTACCGCTGTGGGTGAATGCGCTATCAGGAATTTCTAATGTTTCTATTTCTGCATAATTTATACTGTCCATTGTAATCTTTCCTTCTCTAAGTATATTTCCTAACTATTATCTGTAAATTAGTTATGAATTATTGTTACCAATATCCTACTTACTTCACCAAACTGAGTTTACTTCCTTCCATACTTTTCTCAATAATTATCTTCTTATCAATTCGATCCTTTAATTCACTCACATGAGAGATAATTCCTACGAAACGATTTCCATTAGTCAAGGAGTTCAATGTTTCAATTGCCTGCTCCAAAGAATCGCTGTCAAGGGAGCCAAAGCCCTCATCCACGAACATGGCATCCACTTCAATTCCACCGGCAAAGCTTTGGATAATATCCGATAATCCTAATGCTAAGGATAATGCCGCTTTGAAGGACTCCCCACCGGATAAGGATTTGATTGATCTGGTTTTTCCTGTATAGTAGTCCATGACTTCCAGTTCCAGTCCTGTAGAACTTCTTAGGTTGCTTGGATCCTCTTTACGCAAAAGGATATATTGATTATTGGACATCTGGTAAAACCGTTTATTCGCCTCATGAATCACCTTATCAAAATAGAATGCCTGCACATACTGCTCAAAAGCAATCTTGGATTTGCCGGATAGTTCCCCGTTCGCTGTTTTCGCAAGATCACTGTAGGTAAGATAATCCTGACGCACTTTCTCCTGCGCCTTGTACTGCTCCTCCACCTGTCTATAGATTTCTTCATTATTCTTAAGCCTACTATAGATGAGTTTCATTCGCTCTTCGCAATCTTCTTTCTGACGGTTTAAATCCTTTTGCTCCTGTGCAATCTGCCCTAAATCCTTCGCTTCCCGATCCTTCGTTTCAAGCTTTAATTGCTTTATCCTTTCTTCCAGGTTTTCTTTACTCTTGTAATAGAGATCAATTCGCTTACGAAGTATGGCCAATTCCTCTTCTGTGATAAGCTTGCTTTTATAACTATCATAAGCTGCTTTAATTGCTTGGCTATCATCCTCTAAGGAAGTAGAATCGTGGTTATCATCCTCTAAGGAAGTAGAAACGGTTGTATTCCAACCCTTAACAAATCCACACTGCACCAACTTCTGATTAAGTTCTTCTTTCACTTCCTTATATTCTTCCAGTTTTAAACCATATTTCTTTTCATTATCCACAAGCACTGCAGTAATATTTCCAAGTGCTTGCTCACATTTACGATATGCCTCTTCCGCAAGAGCCAGTTCCTTCTGCAATTTCTCATTCTCTTCATTCAGTTTATTCAAAGCATTCTCTGCTTCTTCCCTGGAGGTATACTTCAAATCCTTTTTCAGAGTATCAATCATACCGGTAAGAGTACTTAATGCATTTAAAACCTGCGAGTGCTGCTCCTTATATTCGGACAGATTTTCTTCCATGGTTTGCATCGATCGTTTTATCTCATCCAAACGGCTTACACAAAGCTTCTTTCTATCCTCGTATCTTTGCAGACGAACTTTCCATTGCATGAATTCCTCTTTCACTTCTGCCATTCGCGCAAGCTTTCCCCTGGTCATTTCATGTAAATCTGCCAGGGTATACTGATCAAAGCTTCCTCCTTCATTACCGGCCGCTATCTCTTCGTTGATTTCGATAATCAGTTCAACCGCATCACTTTCTTTGATGCTTACCTCTGTTTCTGTAAGAACAACGGAATTCTCCCGAAGTGCTCTTTCCAGCATCGCAATCTTCACTTTCTGTTGTTCGCTCTTACTACTTGCCGCAATCAATGCATTATGTGTCTTTTCTAAATTGACTTTTGCTCTCTTTAACTCTTCTTCACTTGGAGCCCCCTGCGTCATGGTTGCCTTGTTCGGGTGCTCGGTGGAACCGCATACCGGACAAGGTTTGCCGTTTTCTAAGCCGGATGCAATAATTCCAGCCTGCTCCCGTAGAAATCTCCTTTCCAGCAGGGTATAATCATGATTTTGCTTTTGATATTCTGTTTCGGTATTCCGATATTCCTGCTGCAAGCGAACCAGGACATCTTTCTCGTTCTTTAGATTTTGCATATCAGAAAGGAGTTTTTGTAATTGATCGATGGTTTCATTCGTTCGGTACAACTGATTATCACAAAGCGCCAAATCCTTCTCTAAGTTCACATACCGATTCAATTCGCTTTGCTTTTCTTCTTGTTCCTTTGCGAAAGCTTCCTTCTTCGTTGTTAACTCTGCAATTTGCGCCTCTAGTTCCATCTTTTGGGCTTCAAAGGATGCTTTCTTTTTTTCCTGCTCAGTAATCACTGTATATTTTTGCAATTCCATCTTAAGTTGACTTACCAGGGCAGCTATTTCCGTAATTCTAGGCTTATTTGCTTCCTTCTGTTTATAATCATCAATAAGAACGCTCCGTTTCTCCTCAAGGCGAACTTTCTCTTCCTTACCCTGATGAATTTCCGCAGTTAGGTTTATTAAATCTCTCTTAATACGCTGATAAGTATCTTCCGTCGGCTTTACGATATGTAATGCCTTTTCTGCAAGAGCGTATCTTACTTCTTCCTGCTTTATCATATCTGCATCCTGCATTAATTCTTGGTAGTCTTCTTCCGAACGTTTAAGATGTATCAGCAATTGATTGATTTGCTCTGCCTTAGCATATTCCGTTGCCTTCTTTGCAATCTCCTTGGCCAAACGATCATTTTCTATCTTCCAGCGATTATATTCTGCCTTATCATCACTAATCAGATTGGATAGAAGCTCCATTATCTTTGGGACCTGATTGATATCCTTAGATTTCTTCCACGTATCAATTGCTTCCTTATTCACATAATCATCACTGTACAGAATTCCATCCAGAAATTGCACAATGCTTTTCTCAATATCCTCACACTGATACTTCCATTTGCTCGCTTGCTCTTTTAACTTCTTCTGTATGGAATCATAGATTTGCGTACCAAATACTTTTCGGAAGATTAAGCCGCGGGTATTGCTGTCCGCCGTTAATAATTCCAAGAATTCGCCTTGTGCAATCATGGAAATCTGCTTAAATTGTTTCCAATCAATTCCCAGCAACTTTGTGATTGCTTCCGTCACTTGCGCATAACCGGTAATGACGCTGCCATCCGGCATTGTAAGCGTTGCATTCGGTTTTTCCTCCGTGGTTCCATTCCCCCTCTTCTTGTTTCTTTTGTAATTGGGATTTCTAAGTACCGTATATTCCTTATTTTTATGTAGAAATGTTAATTCGACATAGGTCTTTTCATCATCATCCGCAAAATCACTACGAAAGCAGTCCGTTGTACGATTCTCACCGCTTGCATTCCCATAAAGAGCAAAGGAAATGGCATCAAAGATTGTCGTTTTACCGGCTCCGGTATCCCCATTGATCAAAAAAAGTCCACGGGAACCAAATTCTGCAAAGGGTACTTCTACAACACCTCGGAATGGTCCGAATGCGCTCATCACTAATTTCATCGGCTTCAATTTGTCTCACCTGCCATTTCTTCAAATAAATTCTGCATAATTCTATATTGCTTCTCCGTCATCTTCACATTGTTCTGCTTCTCATAGAATTCCTCGAATAATTCCATAGCACTTTTCTGCTCGACATTCTCTGCTGCCAATTTTGCCTCGGCATTCCACTTGGTCTTACTATTCTCAAACTCCAACCGCATAATATTAGGGTACACACTCCGTAGCTTTCCAATCGCATCATAGATTTCTTCTTCATTGGTTATCGTCGCATGAATATAATCCAGTGTATTCGCCTTACTATAGTTTGCCGGATCAAGCAAGGCCTCGATTGGCCCTTTAATCACACGCATAACCTTACATGGAATAAGCGGTACCTTCGTAAAATTCACGTTCCCTTTTTCGCCTATTTCTACCATAGTTACGGATTTTATATGCCTTGCTTCAGAAAATGAGTATTTTAAAGGGGAGCCGGCATACCGGATCGTATCCCTGCCTATACGCTGCGGACCATGGATATGTCCCAGTGCTACATAATCAAAGTCATCAAAAACAGAGGCATCGATATTGTCCAATCCACCAAGGGAAATGGTTTCCGAATCACTTCGCTCCGGTTCGCTACCCCCGCTGGTGATAAACTGGTGTGCCACCAGAATATTACGCTCCAAAGGATTGATATCACTTGCTTTTAGGATTGCTTCCACTGCTTCCTGATAGGTTTCAATCCTATCTTCCGGGTAATAACGTCTTACCACCGCCGGCTTAATAAAAGGCATTAGATAGATATTTAAAGGTCCATATGCATCCTCCAAAGTAACCTTGTCTAACTTCCCTTCAAAGGTACCAGCGATATGGATTTGGTTCTCTTCCATGATTCGGCCGCCAAAGTTAATGCGTTCCGAGGAATCATGATTTCCGCTCACAATAAATATTGCCAGTTTTCTTCTATGCAGTTCGGTCAGGAACCAATCGAATAACGTAACCGCTTCTACGCTGGGTACACCTTTATCATAGATATCCCCTGCAATTAAGATCCCTTGCGGTTTCTGCTCATCCACTATGGTAAGCATCTCATTTAAAATGTATTTCTGATCTTCAATCATTGAGAATTCATTCACTCTTTTTCCTATATGTAAATCCGATGTATGCAATAGTTTCATTATGTAACTCCTTTTCCACGGTGATACCGTATTTACTATATATTTTAATGTATGATAAACAAAGTGGTTACTGAATTTACTGGTAAATGTCGTTCCTGTTGTATCTATAACAAATTATACCATAGGTATGCTGATCCAACTAGATTAATAAATATGGGAACATACCGGATTCATTATTCTCCTATGAGCAATCATGAAGGCAATATCTTTATTCAATTTTTATATTGACCAGATCAGTCAAATATGTTATTCTGAATTTGACCAAATCAGTCAATATTAAAGAAACCATACTGAAAGTGGAAAGTGGTGAATTTATGTACGAAAGTTTTGAAAACTTGGAAGAAGCAAAAAAGCAAAGCATTATTAATGCAGGCTTTAAAATATTTGCTGAGGATGGTTACAAGAAAGCATCCGTTGATGCAATCATACAAGAAGCTAATATCTCAAAGGGCAGTCTATTCTACTACTTTGGCTCCAAGAAAAATTTCTTCCTTTATCTTTATGAGTACTGTGGGGAGCAAATGAAGAAATTAATTGATAATCCTGATAGTAACGGATTACCTAATTATATGCAGAATACCGATTTCTTTGACCGAATTAAAGAAATTCAAAAGATCAAGATCATGTATGAAATCAACTATCCGCACATGTATAAATTCATGAAGCGTGCTGCATTCGAAACAGATCCTGCAGTGAAAAATGAGATAGCAAAATACAATCAACAAGTGACATTAGAAAGAGTAACGGATTTCTTTCAAAATTTAGACCTATCCAAATTTAGGGATGGCGTAGATCCCAAGATGGTGATGCAGCTTGTTATATGGTGCACCGAAGGAATCGCGAACTTATTTTTCATGAGAGAGAAAATGAAGCCTGAAAATCAACGGGAGTTACCGGACTTCAAAGAAATGGTCGGCCTTTACGAATCCTATATGGAACTGCTTAAAAATAACTTTTATAAAGAGGAATATCTTAAGTAATTTGTTAAGTGCTAGCCATTTAATTATTGATATTCCCATTAGATATTGCTTTAACTAATTAAAAAGGGGGATTACTCATGTCCGTTATTAAAATCAATGGATTGACGAAGGACTATGGAAATCACAAAGGGATTTTTAACTTAACATTTCATATCAATGAAGGGGAAGTATTCGGTTATCTTGGACCAAATGGTGCCGGTAAGACAACGACCATTCGACACCTTATGGGATTTCTGTCACCGGACAAAGGAAATGCCACGATCCTTGGCATGGATTGCAGAACCCAAAGTGCCGAGATCATGAAACAGTTGGGCTATCTGCCAGCGGAAATAGCATTTTTCGACGGTATGAACGGTATGCAATTTCTTAATTTCATGGGAGAAATGCGCGGACTAAAGGATTATACTTATCGTGATCAGTTGATTGAGAAATTTCAACTGGATACCAAGGGCAGAATACGAAAGATGTCCAAAGGAATGAAGCAAAAACTAGGTATCATCAGCGCCTTTATGCATGATCCAAAAATATTAATCTTAGATGAACCAACCAGTGGTTTGGACCCTCTGATGCAGAAATTATTTGCCGATCTCATTCTGGAGGAGAAAGCAAAGGGCAAGACCATTCTAATGTCTTCCCATAGTTTTGAAGAGATTGAACGCACCTGTGACCGCGTAGGAATTATTCGAAGCGGTACATTGGTTGCAACGGAAAACATGCATGATTTAAAAGAAAAACGCAGAAAAACTTACGTTGTTACCTTCGATAGTCCTGCTACTGCGAAATCTTACATTGAGAATCATCATTTTGATCAAATGTCTCTGGACGGCTCCATAGTAAGAATAAGCGTCCTGGGAAATGTAACATCATTTATTCAGTCTCTTGGTAACTATCGGGTATTGGATCTGGATACTGAGAGCAGTTCTCTGGAAGACATCTTCATGCACTATTACAATGTCTCCGGAACAACCGAAATACGTAAACTCAGGAGGGAAATGCAATGATAAGTAAACCTTTATTAAAAGCAACGACCAAACAGAATTATATTGTCTTTTTCATTATCCTTGCTGTTCTAATGATGTATCTGCCAATTATCATTAGCATGTATGACCCTACAACGCAGGAAAATCTTAACGAAATGTTGGCTATGCTGCCTCAGGAATTGGTTTCTGCCATGGGATTTACCGGAGCCGGAAATACCTTGCTAAGTTTTATAGCTACCTATTTCTATGGATTTCTCATATTACTGTTGCCAATGATTTATTCCGTAATTGTATGTAACCGCAGCCTTGCTTCCCTAGTGGACAAAGGCTCCATGGCATACCTGCTGTCCACGCCAAATACGAGAAGTAAGATTGCCAGAACACAGGCAGTGTTTATCTTTGCAAGCATAACATTATTACTTAGTTTCGTAACTGCCATCGGTATCGTTCTGTGTGAAATTCAGTTTCCGGATGCACTTGATATCCCCGGATTTATTCTGCTTAATTTCGGAGCCTTACTACTCTACTACGCACTTACCGGAATCGGTTTCTTTGCCTCTGCTCTATTTAACGATACCAAGCATTCCTTAATGGTTGGCGCCGGACTGCCGGTAGGTTTTCTCGTGATTAAAATGATCTCCGAAGTTGGTGAATCCACTGAGGTATTTAAGTACGTTACCCTTTACTCCCTGTTTAATCCACAAAAGATTGTCGCAGGGGAAACCTATATTGCCTCCTTTGTGGTACTTGGCATTATCGCAATCGTAACCTATGTCGTGGGAATGATTGTATTCCAGAAAAGGGATTTACCGTTGTAAGAACATATACCATTGATATGTTCTAGTATTCTATCACAAATATCTTCAGGGCAATGAGCATACTCCGGTAAATATTTAATCTCCTTTGAATCCTATTAATTTTACTCATGAATCAATCTCTCTGCAATTTCAACTCCGGTTGGCGTTGCGGCAAGTCCACCCTCTCCGGTCTCACGAAGGGTTATCGGCAGCTGCTCGCCAACTTCCCTCATAGCATCGATTACTTCATCCGGCGGAATCTGACTACGTACCCCTGCAATTGCCATATCTGCATAAGCGATAGCGCCCATAGCACCAATGACATTTCTCTTAACGCAAGGTACTTCCACAAGTCCTGCCACCGGGTCACATACCAATCCCAGCAGGTTTTTCAAAGCCATGGCGCTTGCATGCGCAATTTCTTCGCCATCTCCTCCTTGTAGATAAGCAAGAGCACCCGCTGCCATAGCACTTGCCGAACCGATTTCCGCTTGGCATCCGCCTGCTGCACCCGCAAGGAATGCCCGAACCGAGATTACAACTCCAATTCCCGCTGCAACAAACATGGCTTCTACCATTCGGTCAAGATCTGCACCCTTCTGTTCTTCATAGGTTAAGAGGACAGCCGGAAGCACTCCGCAGGAACCGGCGGTTGGAGCTGCTACAATACGCTTCATGCAGGCATTATTCTCACCCATTTTCAATGCTTTTGAAATAACTTCTCCAACGAAGGAATCGCTTAGAAGCTTTCCCTCCTCCAAAGCATGACGAACTTTTGCTCCATCTCCACCAACGAGTTTGCTTGCTGATAACAGATTTTCCTCATAAGCCTCATTGGCCTTTTTCATACTTAGATATAATTGCTTCATTTTATCAAAGGATTCCTGGCCGGATACCGCTCTTTCATTCATGTCGTCCGCCATAACGATTTCCCAAAAAGCTTTCCCCGTTTCTTTACTTTTATTTATGATTTCTTGCAATGATCGGAAACTCATCATTCTCCTCCATACTAAGGTATGTCACTTTTAAAATACCTTCTATTTTTCTAAGCTTTTCTACCATTTCCTCCGGTATCTCCTGGTCACATTCGATTACCATTACTGCTCTTCCGCCTCGCTTATCTCGGTAAAGCTGCAAAGTTGCGATATTCACTGAATACTGGCCAAGCATGGCCGTAACAACGGCTACATGTCCCGGCTGATCTACATTATGAACAATCAAGGTCGGATAGCAGGCACAGAAATTTGCATCCAAGCCATCGATTTTATCAATCTTAATCGCTCCTCCGCCCTGGGAAGAACCGATAATATCTAATTTATTACCACCTTTACCAACCAACTTAAGTAATACCGAATTCGGATGCGCATGTCTAAGTTCCGTTCCACCAAAGGAGAATTCCATATCCCTTTCTTCCGCTATCTGAAAGCTATAGGGAATTCTTTCGTCGTCCGGTTGCATTCCAAGAAGGCCTGCGATAATCGCTTTATCCGTTCCATGGCCTTTCCCGGTCGCTAAAAAGGAACCATGGAGTAGTATCTCCGCTTTCTTAACTTCCTCTTTCAATAACCGCCTTGCAACCAAGCCAATCTTTACTGCTCCCGCAGTGTGTGAACTGGAAGGTCCCACCATAACCGGTCCCATAACATCAAATACATTCATGTAGGTATTTTCCTTTCTTTATCTCAAAAAAATCATGCTTTCGAGCTCACGTTCCACTTATCTACCCTCGTATGATTGCTTACCCGAGCAAGCTCGGGTTTTCAATCCTACTCGGCTAGACTATTTTATATTTACGCAGATTAGGAGCTCTCAAGCTCTGCTTTCGAGCTCACGTTCCACTTATCTACCCTCGTATGATTGCTTACCCGAGCAAGCTCGGGTTTTCAATCCTACTCGGCTAGACTATTTTATATTTACGCAGATTAGGAGCTCTCAAGCTCTGCTTTCGAGCTCACGTTCCACTTATCTACCCTCGTATGATTGCTTACCCGAGCAAGCTCGGGTTTTCAATCCTACTCGGCTAGACTAATCTGCTTATCGTGAATATTATAGCATGTAGATTGATTTATTATAACAGTTTTACCACCATTAATTTTGCAAATAATAAAAAGAAAGTGGCAGCAATCCTACAAGAAGAACTGCAACCACTATATTACGTTCCCTTACTCATTATTCTTCTTTCCTTTGGCGCGTAGATGTTCATTAAGAATAATCTGATCCAATACCGTTTTATACACAAGTACGATTTGCGCATCGATATAGCAAAATTTATTAGCAATAAACTCATAGGTTTTATAAACAAAGCACATACTCATAAGGAAAAGTGCCAATATCATCAGTTCTGGCTGAATTCCTTTTGCTATAATAAAAATAGAAGCAGCTAGGTAAATTAAAAAGGAGAAGAAATAATTTTTACTGATCCGAAATGCCAAAATCATCGTATCATTTAGCCGTTCATGCATCTTTGCGATTGATTTAATATCACGAACCGCCAATTTTTCATACATATCATTAAAGATAATTTTTCTATTACTATTTTTATTATCCATATTGTGTTTTATATAGGAAGAATAGCGGTGATAATTAATCTCACCCAGCTCTTTGCTTATTAATTTTCTAAATACATTTGCCATTAAGCATCACTCCTTGAATAAACACATCCGCTGTTTCCCATTTGATTTTTATAACATATAACGAATGATCTGTCCAGTGTCAAGCAAATTCCTTTTCTATATTACTATTATTCTCCGAGGACAGAAAATAACACTCTGCAAATGCTGACACTCTTTCCTTATAAATCTATAGCTTTCTTATTATTCTAATATTACTTTATTCGATTTTTTTCGATTTTAAATGTTTTTGCAAATTTATTTACAAAATGTTCATAATTAATCCATATAATCATCATAAATGTCGGATATAATCTATATCAGATTAAGAAATTAATTGAACCAAATGTTGCTTACAAGATAATTTTTTTCATAAAATAAGCCCGGCAGCTACCCTCCCCCCTCTACCGGGCTTCTCCTCTTTTTTGTATATTCTTTCATTTTTATCTAGAGCGCAAGCATATTTATTCCATTATGTATCTATCCATCTATTCTATCGTCTCGTTTGACGCATCTTTTCCGTTTTCTTCCATTGTACTGAATTTGAATAAGGTTTCGACATTAATAATTCTTTTTAAAGCTTTATCATATTCGAAATCCAAAATATCCTGCAGAGCTTTTTTTAATTCCTCACGAAATAGTGGCTTACCCTGATGAACCAGTTTTACCAATCCATTGATAATCGAGTCATAATCCAATACTTTAATATAATATATGGTATTTAGTAAGCATTGTTCATATTCTTCATCTGACAAGAAACTAGAAATTTTGCTACTATTACATTCCAAATTATTATATTCCATTTGAATTTTACTCAAGAAATTTTCCAATTCACTGATAAATATATCAATATGTTTAATATATATTGAGAGATAGTTATCTTCAAACTCATCCTCTTCTTGCTTTAAGAGTATTTCCACCAAATTCGACTGCTTAAATAATTCGATTTCGCCTATGTCCAAAAACATTTCTTTTAGATGTGATATTTCTACATACAAACGTTCCCGTTCTGATTTAATATCATTGCCTTTCATCCATGAGATGATATTTTTTACCTCTTTTAACATATTTTTTAATACGCTGATATATCTGTTCCTATCCTCTTCCGTATTTTTATTGGTTAATTCATTTCTAAAATCAATTAACTTTAAAAGGGTATTTTTCTTCTCACTCCCATCCTCATCCTTCATGTATTCTGTAAATATGCTTTGGATTTGTTCTTTATAGTGCCTGAACAATTTCATTTTGTCCTTTTTATAATCCATAGTCCCTCCAATGTCTGTCATTCTAATCGCCCGGCTCTATTAAGACTATTTTCACACATTTTTCGTCATAAATCAACATTATCTACCCTAAATGGAATTTTTTTACTCTCCTAAAAGTGTCTTTAGAAGCAAAATCCATTTTATTCCATAAAAAAACAGCAAAAATTCTTAAATTAATCCTTTTATATGACACTATATTTTGTTATAATGAAATTTAGGAAATTTGACATTAAATTTTAGGAGGTAAAATAATGGCTAATGTAACTATCATGGACCATCCATTAATTCAGCATAAGATAGGAATTATGAGGCGTAAAACAACATCAACTAAGGAATTTCGTGATTTGGTATCCGAAGTTGCTATGTTGATTTGCTATGAAGCAACCCGCAACCTTCCATTAGCAGAAGTTGAAATCGAAACTCCTCTTTGCAAAACTACTGTTCGCGAGATTGAAGGTAAAAAACTTTGCATCGTACCAATTCTAAGAGCAGGTCTTCATATGGCTGACGGTATGCTAACATTAATTCCTAATGCTAAAGTGGGACATGTTGGTTTATATAGAAACGAGGAGACATTAGAGCCTGTCGAATATTTTTGTAAACTTCCTCACGATGCTGCGGAACGTGAAATTTATGTTGTTGATCCAATGCTAGCTACTGGTGGATCTGCAGCAGCTGCCATCACACTCTTGAAAAATAGAGGCATAAAGAAAATTCATTTCCTATGCTTAATTGCTGCACCAGAAGGTGTTGAACGTTTATCAAAGGAACATCCCGATGTTGATATCTTTATCGGTAATTTAGATGAAGGATTAACAGAAAACGGTTACATCCTTCCTGGTCTTGGAGATGCCGGAGACCGTATTTACGGTACAAAATAATTCTCCAACGAACATATGAATTAAATTATAAAATGAAACAGCAAGCTGCGTATCCCGTATTACTGGAATACGCAGCTCATTTTATCTAATCTATTTGATTGTTGAAAATTTATAGATTGTCACCGTTTCAAACTCCTGCCCTGCCTTTAATGTACTGGATGGGAAGGTATTGATATTACAAGAATTCGGGTAGTATTGCGTTTCAAAACAAATTGCATCCCGTTTCCTATAGATGGCACCATCTTTACTATTCTTAACCGGGCTTAGCATATTACTGGAATACACCTGCATACCTGGTAGATTCGTAAATACCTCCATAACCCTTTTGCTGTTTTCCTCTACAAGTTCTGCTACTTTCTCAACATCGGTTCCACTGATATCAAGGACATAGTTGTGGTCATAGCCTCCGGCAATACGAAGCGGCTCATAATCGGAATCAATATCCTGACCAATTCTTTTTAACGTACGGAAATCCATAGGAGTACCGGTAACATCACACAGCTCTCCGGTTGGAATGAGATCCTTTGTCGTTGGTGTAAACCTGCTTGCTTTGATCATCATTTTGTGATCTAAAATTGATCCGGAATTATGCCCTGCCAAATTAAAGTAGCTATGATTTGTTAAATTTATAATTGTATCTCTGTCAGATACAGCATGATATTCAATCACTAACTCATTTGCTTCAGTCAAACTATAGGTAACTGTAATATCCAGATTCCCCGGGAATCCTTGCTCCATATGAGGACTTAATCTGGAAAATTCGATGCTGACAATATCTTCATCCTCAAAAATTTCAGTTTCATATAGAAATTTATTATAGCCTATCCTTCCGCCATGAAGGGTATTATTCCCATCGTTCTTATCTAATTCATAAACTTTCCCATTTAACTCAAATTTACCATTGCTGATACGATTTGCATATCTGCCAATAAAAGCACCAAATCCGGGAGTATTCTCCTCATATCCCTCTAAATTATCGAATCCCAATGCAACATCATCTATCTTACCATTTGCATCAGGAACAAGTATATTTACGATGCAAGCTCCATAGTTTGTAAACGAAACTGTCATTCCGTTTGCATTTGTTACTGTGTACAGATATGCTTCTTCTCCATTCTTTGTTTTCCCAAATACCTTCTGTTCTACTTTCATGATATACTCCTTATTCCATTTATTTTCAAAATAAAATGATAATTAAAGGGTCAATTCTGGATCATTATTCATTGACTTCCATTAATTCGATTATAGCATATTGTGGTGCAATAGCAAATATTTTCTTATTCGCAACCAATGTATCATACTATAATACTTATTAAATGAAAAAGATACAAATACATTGACACAAAATATATTCAGTGATATACTCTTAACCACAAAATATAGTTGATTTTAAGTGGTTGGATATGTGGTAATTCCTAATTTTTATACCAGTATCTGACATAATAGGGAAACAGGTTAGAATCCTGTACGGTCTCGCCGCTGTATTTGGGGAGCTTTCTTCAGCAAGGTTTCACCTTGAAAAATCACTGGATGAATATATTTCGAAATCGAAATTATAGTTTCTCTGGGAAGATTTGAAGGAAGTCATGATCCATAAGTCAGAAGACCTGCTTAAAATCCGTACCAAGGTTCCACGAGGTTTTGGACAAGGTATAATAAATGAATCTGTTTTCAGATGTATTTTATTGGCCTTTTTTCGTTTCGTGGAAAAAAGGCTTTTTTATTGCCATGAAAGGAGAAAGATTAAAGTATGAAAAAAAATTATTTAAAATCTATTGCTGCCGTCGTTATCTTAGCGGCTCTCGTAGTCGTTCTTGGTTTCGTTTACAATAATTTCAAACCGAAAACAGCGGAAGGGTCCAAGACTGTAACTGTAGAAGTAATTATTCCGGAGGAGGAAACCAAAGAAATTACCCTGCATACCGATGCGGAATATCTGAGACAAGCCCTGGATGAGGAGAAATTGATTGAAGGTTCTGAAAGTGAATATGGTTTCTTTATCACAAGCGTCAACGGCCGTGTTGCAGACAGTGCTAAGGAAGAATGGTGGTGTATCACCAAAGACGGCAAAGATGTATTCACTGGTGTTGACCAAACCCCTATTCAAGATGGAGATAACTTCGAGTTAACGCTTAAAGTTGGCTTCTAAATTGATACAAATTATGTCAAAGGAAATCTCTTAAAAAGTAAATTTTATTTAACACAAATAGAAAGACGGGAACAACCGATGAATATTAAGACGAAGATAAAGATAAAAGATATTGTTACCATTGGAATGATGAGTGCCATTATGATTGCCTTTCAGGTCGCATTGGCGTTACTTCCGCTGCCTAATGTGGAGCTTGTATCACTGCTGACCATTGTTTTTACTCTGGTATTTGGCTATAAAGCTCTATATATTATCTATATCTTCGTGCTTCTGGAAGGTTTTATATGGGGCTTCCATGTATGGTGGATTAATTATCTGTATGTATGGATGGTACTTTTTATAGTAACTATGCTTTTACGCCAGAATCGCTCCTCAATCTTTTGGGCTGTAGTCTCAGGTGCCTACGGCCTTAGTTTTGGAGCACTTTGCGCTATACCTTACTTTCTCACTGGCGGTATTCCAACCGGAATGGCCTATTGGGTAAGTGGAATCCCCTTTGATATTATCCATGGTATCAGTAATTTTATAATTGCCTTCGTTCTATTTCATCCAATCCATAACCTCATATTACGGCTAATAGTAAATAGTGATCCGATCTGAAACCTAGGTGAGAACCAAAGAAAGTAATTAATTCTTTAATGTCTATATCACAAAAAAATATCCTTAAGGGGTTGCCTTAAGGATATTTTTCAATCAATTTTGTAACAATATAGCTTATTTCTTTATATATCTATTGATGCAAAACAAATCTATATAACAGAAAAAGGTACACTGTAAACCAAAAAATTGATTAGATTCTTGTTACATTAGTTGCTTGAGGTCCTTTTGCTCCTTGAACTACTTCAAACTCAACTTCTTGGCCTTCCTCTAAAGACTTGAAGCCTTCCATGTTAAGGCCTGTGTAGTGAACGAATACATCGTTACCTGATTCATCAGAGATGAATCCAAATCCTTTTTGGTTGTTAAACCACTTAACTGTACCTTTGTTCATTTAAAATTCCTCCAAAAAAAATAATAAAATATTTGTTGATTTTCAACAACAAAGTAATCATAGCATTCTTTACGGGTAATGTCAAACATTATTTATCGACAGTCCATTTATTTTAATAAATTACTTGTTCAGATTATCCGAAAGGTTATGACTATGTTGCATAATAATCATATTTAAAATATTCGCATTTTGGTCGATATGCTTAACATTTTTCTTCAATCCCATGTTTTGTACTATAAGACATACATCTTAACTAAAATAATCGATTACTTGGGCTTCCAATTCGTTACAAATTTTATCCTCATTCTTACTAGATATTTAGAGCATAAATGTTATCGCAATGTAATATATTTATTAATAGGACAAACTCTCAATTCCAACAAATCAATGGCAAGAGTTTTCCTTGCTATGAAACAAAAATCCCAGTATCTATATAATCACTTAAGATTAATAGAAACTGGGATGATTTATTTTAGTTTCTGAAATAGGTTATTAGATAACCTGCTACAACAGCATAAAGAAAAGCTGCTATCGGTATCAAAATAATGAATTTAACATGTTTTGTTTTATGTCGAAACCAGCGCATTCCCAGATAACTTCCTATTCCGCCACCTAAGAATGCAATCAGAATAAGCGTAAACTCTGATATTCTCCATTTGTTATGCATAGCTCTGCTTTTGTCTACTCCCATAGCAACAAAACCAATGAGACTCATTACTATAAGATAGCCTGCAGCTATATTAAAAAATATCTCCCGTATCATTTCTCAACTTCCACGGTAACATTGATTCCAAGCTCTTGTAGCTGCTCGTCATCAACAATGTTAGGAGCATCGGTCATGAGACAGGAAGCATCCTTAACCTTAGGGAATGCGATTACGTCACGGATACTATCCTCTTTCGCCATAAGCATAACCAGTCGGTCCAAACCATATGCCAAACCGGCATGAGGTGGAACACCATATTTGAAGGCATCTAACAGGAATCCAAAACGATTATGCGCATCCTCTTTGGAAAAGCCTAATACTTCAAACATCTTCTCTTGAACATCACTCTGATGGATTCTGACGGAACCTCCACCGATTTCTGTACCGTTGAGTACGATATCATAAGCTTTTGCTCTTACTTTACCTGGATCCGTATCGAGAAGGTGTAAATCCTCTTCCATCGGCATGGTAAATGGATGATGTTTTGCTTTATATCTGCCTTCCTCCTTAGAGTACTCTAAGAGAGGGAACTCTGTTACCCAAAGGAATTTATACTCATCTTTGTTTAACAATCCAAGATTTCTTGCAATCTCAAGTCTTAGATTACCTAGAACATCAAATACTACCTCATCTTCATCCGCCGCGAAGAATAGTAAATCACCAGGTTTACCATCCAGTGCTTTTACAAGTGCATCCAGTTCTTCTTCCGTCATGAATTTAGCAAAGGAGGATTTGTAAGTACCATCCTCATTGATTGCCAAATAAGCAAGACCCTTGGCACCAAAATCTTTCGCATAATCAATGAGTGCATCAATTTTCTTTCGTGGCATTCCGGCCTGACCGTTGGCATTGATACCACGAACAGAACCGCCATTCTCGATTGCGCCGGTAAATACGCCGAAGCCGCAGTTCTTAACGATATCGGATACATTCTTAAGTTCCATTCCAAAACGAAGATCCGGTTTGTCGCTGCCAAAGCGTTCCATTGCCTCTGCATAAGTCATTCTCTGGATTGGAAGTGGAACATCAATACCGATGCTCTCTTTGAACATCTTCTTTAATAATCTTTCATTGACATCGATGACATCATCCACATCAACAAAGGATAACTCCATATCAATCTGTGTAAATTCCGGCTGACGATCTGCACGAAGATCCTCATCACGGAAGCACTTCGCAATCTGGAAATAGCGATCGAAACCGGAACACATCAAAAGTTGCTTAAATAACTGCGGTGATTGCGGTAATGCATAAAAATTACCCGGATGAACACGGCTTGGTACAAGATAATCTCTTGCTCCTTCCGGTGTACTCTTGGTAAGCATCGGTGTCTCAATCTCAATAAAACCTTCGTCACATAAGAATTGACGAGTTAGATTTGCCACTTTACTTCTTAACATAATGTTTCTTTGTAAATCTGGTCTTCTAAGGTCCAGGTAACGATATTTTAATCGAAGTTCTTCCTTTGTCTTAGAATCGGCTTCAATTGGGAATGGTGGTACCTCGGACTCCGATAGAATACGAATATCGTTTGCACGAACTTCAATATCACCTGTAATCAGGTTCTCATTCACAGCACCGGAACGAGCTTCTACTTTACCTGTAACAGCAATTACAAACTCGCTTCTAAGGCGTTCCGCTTTCGCAAATCCTTCACTTCCGACATCGCCTTCTTCAAATATAATTTGCAAAATTCCGGAACGGTCTCTTAAGTCAACAAAGATGATTCCACCTTTATTTCTGCTCTTTTGTACCCATCCCATCACAGTCACGATTTCTCCAATATTTTTATTGGAAAGTTCGGCACATCTATGGCTTCTGTGCAAGCCTTTCATTGATTCTGCCATGGTTCTTCAATCTCCTTTATCTTCCTATCTTCTGCATTTGTAAATGCAAAGTCGAATATAAATTTAGTTATAACAATAACATTATCTCGACATTTCTAATGTATAATTCTAATCCATTTTAGAAATTCTGTCTATACAATTTTTATTCATTCTTCTTAGTAAGAATCTCTTTTATCTGAGGAATTGTCAACCCTTCCTCGCGCATTTTCTTAATTTCCTCTATTCTTTTCACTGCTGCAATCCGATGATATCGTCTTGTTAGTTTGACATCTTCCTGGATAAAAGGCAGCATACCCTCTTCGGTATAGAATTTAAGCGTACTATACCTCGTATCCGTAAGACGAACCAACTCCCCTATGGATACATATTCTGATGACATAATTTTTTCTAACGTACGCTGTCTTGACATACTTATTCTCCTAACCACTTAACAATATAACCAATAACATTATACATTAATAAAATAATCACACATAGCAATCATACCCGTTCGTTTACTATTACTAACCACAGCGACGAAGCCTCACACCATGGATTGGGAACTTTACAACGATTGCTTCCGGAACTAATTCGTACTTCACATTATCAATTTTAACAATCGGTACAGTACCTTTATGCAGTACTTCACAGCTATGTCCCTGGGACGTCACTCGGTTAATCACACACTGAAGCCTTTGCTCTGTATTCGAAAAATACTCTTCTGTATCGATAAATATAGATTGCTTTCGTTCAATCGCAGGAAATATAAAATTCAATCCCTTACCGATAGGTGTGGAAGCAAATCTACTCTTCATACACAGAAATCCCGTGGCAATGCTTCCACCGGTAGATTGCATATCAATGGTAAACAGCTTTCTTGCTAAGGCACTGTTTTTACTAATCTCTGAAATCTTAGATTGAATCTTTTTCTGCTCAGATAACGAAAAAACCTCATCCATACATAATGCATTCTTAAGAAGCCAAATAAGAATGATCCCTTCCTCTGAAACCGGACCGTCTTCAAGAAATTCCGCTCGTAAATAATCAATTTGATGCTCATATTCCTTACTATCACTTACATAATCTTTTAGTTTAATATTATTGTCATAGTACAAATCACAACCCAGTAAGTTTTTCACTGTCTTAATCAGTTGTTTTTCCGTTAATCGTGTAATGATTTGATTCTCAATTTCTTTCATTCGGCTCTTCTTCGTTGCTTTCATAATACCGTCTTCATCAAAATCCCATGTGGCATTAGCAGCATCATAGTGATCTTCCAGATAGAATGCTACTGCAATTGCCTTTAATACATAAAGCTTAGCCAGGTTCCTATGGTTACTTCCTTTTCCATTTAACCCTATTAACGCAAAACGTTCTGATAATGATAACTCCATTATAATGCCCCCAATCAAATATATTTTTTAAGGTTACCTACTGCCTATTACTTATTACTTACTACTTACTACTTACTGTTTATCACATTATATTCCATTAGGGATATATTGTCAATTAAATGTTCGATTTTTTACTTCGTATTAATTAATTTCTAAGTTAATCTAAGTAAAAGAGATTAATTCATAAGCAAAAACTCCTTAACCTTTAGTTGGTTAAGGAGTTTGCAATAGAATTACGATATTCATATGCCGAAACACCTGTATTCTTTTTAAATACCCTTGAGAAATGAGCAAGATCCGTAAAGCCGACCATCTCTGCGATATCCCCTATGCGAAGGGAAGGATCGGTTAATAATTGTTTAGCTTCTCGTACCCTGATACCATTTAATATTTCAGAAAAGCTTTGCCCTACGTATCGATTTAACAGCTTACTAAGATGCCATTGGCTAACATAGGTTTTTTCCGCTACTTCTGAAAGGGTGATTCTATGGGAATAATTCTGTTCTATGTATTTCATAGCATTGGCAACAATAAAATTGCTTGCTTCATTATCGATTATGATATCATTACCTTTACCCATGGTATCATCCTCAGGTAAAATGTTCTTTTCCTGCAAATTATTGACCATATTCACAATCGCTTCTTCCAACTCTTCAATATTAGAAGGCTTCAGCAGGAATCTGGTAACCCCCAGATTAATCGCTTTCTGTGCATATTCAAACTTGCGATATCCAGTTAATATGCTGATTTCCATGTTGGGGAATTCCGTATTCAATGCTGCAATCATTGCCAAGCCATCCAAATCAGGCATAGAGATATCTGTAATCAAAATGTGCGGTCTATACTGCCGAATGATTTCCAGTCCCTCAAGTCCATCATTGGCGGTTGCCACAATTCTGCAACCATACTGACTCCATCCAATCATTCTCGAAATTCCTTCCACAATAATCGGTTCATCATCAATGATTACAACTTTATACATAACATATCCCCCTTCCATACTTATCCTTTTAAAGCTCCTGCTGTCAACCCTTTAATAATATTCTTTTGAAGAAACATATAGACGATTAATACCGGAATAATAATTATGGTTATGGATGATGCCATTAGGCCATAATCGGTTCCATATTTCGAACTAATCTCGTTTAATAATGCGCAAACGGGATATTTAACTCTTCTTCTTATCATAATGAGCTGTGTAAATAGGTCATTATAAGACCATAGGAAACAGAAGATGGCTACCGTGGATAGTGCAGGTTTGCTAAGCGGTAATATAATTCTGGTATACACCTGCCTTACACCAGCCCCTTCGATATAAGCAGCTTCCTCCATTTCCAGCGGCAGTCCTCTTAAGAATCCCATCAACACCACAGTTGCAAAGCTTAGATTTCCTGCTACTTGAGGTAGGATGACACTTAATGGCTTATTCAGCAGATTTGCCTGAGACATCATTCGAAATACGGGTATTATCGTTGAAAACACAGGAAACATTAAACTTGCGATGATAAGTGAATTGATAAGTTCTTTGCCCCGAAATTGATAGCGGGTCATTGCAAATGCCATCATACTTGCAATAAACATAACGGCTATCGTAACACTTCCCGATATAATTAAGCTATTCTTATAGGCTACAAGAATATTTAAATTATCAAATGCATTGATATAATTTTCAACTGTGAATTTGATTGGAAGGGAAAATGATGAATTAATGACTTCCCTCGATGGTTTAAAGGAATTATTAATTACCCACACAAAAGGAAATACCGTTGTAATACCCCATAAGCTTAAGATGGTATATATAATTATATTCGACAATTTAAACTTTATTTTCTTCGTACTTTTCGCCATAGTATCACCCCGCTATAAATTCTCATCCGGCCGAATGATTTTGGATACTACCTTGGAAACAATTACTCCGAGGATTACGATAATCAAAGCCAGCGTTGAACCATAATCTATGTTACTGATCATAAATGACTGTTCATACATATAGGTACCAAGAAAATGAGTTAATCCTTGCGGTGCTCCCTTTGGAACAATAACCCATGGTAAATCAAACACTTTTAACGCACCTGTCACAGCCAGCGTGATACAAGTACACATAACACCTCTTAACATAGGTATTGTGATATACCATACTTGCTTTAACCTGGTGCAGCCATCGATCGCTGCCGATTCGTAAAGCTCATCCGGTATTGCACTGATACCGGTCAGAATGATAACAAAGTAAAATCCAACATAGCTCCATATCGTAGGGATTGATACCATGATAAATGCCCGTTCCGGCGCAAGCCAATTGATCGGTTCCTTCTCTAAAGCTAACCGTATCTGATTTAACATACCGCCATTATAGTTATAGAACAGCTTAAATAATAGACCAATTGCTGTTGCAGATATAACGATAGGGAAGAAATACACGGTACGAAAGATATGCTGCCCTCTCCTCACCATACTGACCATGACAGCAAGGACGAAGGCAATACCAACTTGAAATACAACAGCCAGTGCCATCATCTTCAGAGAATTCATAATCGAAATTCTCATCTTAGGATCACTTATCAGTTTTTTATAATTATCCAGTCCAATAAATTTCCATTCTTTCCCCGGCATTTTAACAACGGAGGTCATATCATAAAAGCTATTCATGATATTCTCAATAAATGGTATGTACAGAAAAACAATCATCAAAAGTAATCCCGGTATCAGAAATATGATTAAGGGCCGCTTCCTTTTATATATCATTTACTTATCGCCTTTCTATAATATTCAATCGTAAATACAATTCATGCATCTTAAGTGCTGCTTATGTACATCAAGAAATGTAATGCAAAGCGAAAACTCTGATATGTATGTTGACAAAGGAGAGGGGCGGATTCATTAACCCCTCTCCCTTTGCAGTTAACCTCTACCGTGCATTAATTTGTAATACTTCATTTAATAGATCTTCTGCAGTTCTTGCACCTGTAGACACATCTACGATTCCTGCTACCAAAGTATTGTATGCTTCTTGAGAAATACGGGCATCGGTTGGTGTTGAGATACTGGTTGCTGCAGCACTATAATTCATTCCGGAGATTCCAAGCGGTGTCATGCCCTCAATAGGTTCAACCTTAGCTGCTGCCTGGCCATTGCCGCCCCAGTATTTTCTAACAGCTTCACTGTTCGTGTGTGCCATTACAAATTTCACAGCTGCATCTCTCTTATCCGGGTCTTCCCAAGCTTTCTTGGTGATATAGAAACCGGAAGAAATACCGCCAACCATAAATCCAGCAGGTGCTTTACCGCCAGGAATTACAGGGAATGAGCAAACTACGGTATTCTCTTGATCCGGAATACCTGCCAAGTACCAGGAACCATCCAGTTGCATAGCTGCTTGCTTATTTTTGAATAATTCACCGGCAAAATCATTATCAATGGTATCCGTATCTACCGGGAATGCGCCCATATCTCTTAGCGTCTTGAACATTTCAAGACCTTTTACCCAATCCGCAGGAGCGGTTTCAGGTACAACGGTGTATCCTTCCGGACCCGCTGCCGAAAGCATCAAAAATTCAATCCAGTAATGCGGTACATTATTCAAAGATACGGCAACCGGTATAATACCGTTTGCTTTAAAGGTTTCAACCGCTTTAATAAATTTATCCCAGTCAGTAGGCAATTCCAGTTCATACTGATCAAATAAATCTTTATTGCAGAATAAGCCTTCCCAATAACCCGTTGTCGGAACAGCTCTTTGCACACCATCCGGGTTTGCTGCGGCTTCTAATGCAGCAGGAAGCGTATCTTTCGCGTAATCCGGATATTCCGCTCTGATTTCTTCAATCGTTACAAATTTATCTGCAGCCAATACATCGCTGGCATTTGCATCGGTGAAAAATTGAATTACATCCGGTTCATTACCAACAGCAAAATCTGCGGCGATTTTCGTTTTCCAATCTTGATCGGCAGATTGGGAATCATCTTCTATCGTTATGTAAGGATAATCTTTCATGAATTGCTCGTTAATTGCCTGATAATTTTCAGCGTTCGGATCTGTTCCACCATGCATGGATACCGTTGTCAATGTCACCGGATTTGGCTCCTTTTCTATATCCGGTGCCGGTGCTTCCGTCGGCTTTTCTTCATTTTCCCCCTTGTTTTCTACCACTGTTTTGTCCTGCGTATCGGCTTGCTTTGAATCTTTGCCGCAAGCAGCCAATAGCGTCATGACAAAAACAAAGGTCAGAATAAGAGATAGCAGTCTCTTTGCTTTTTTCATAAAAATAAATCCTCCTTAAATATAATTTAATTGTCCAACAAGCGTCCGCTCTTTTTGGTACAATATAATTATATTTACATAAAATACAAAAAGCTTTAGCTCAAGTTGATATTATTTGTTTAATCTTGCCATATTGATTTTTAATTGTAACTTTTTGTTTGCCGAAGCAAGCATAAATCCAGCATTCATCATTTTTTTATTGTAATATTTTATCATATCGGAGCCATCTCGTAAGGAATGACTATGGTAGCAGCTGTTTCCTGATCATTCATCGGACGAACCGTAAGCCCATATTCACTGCCATAGATTAATTTAATTCGTTCATTTACATTCCGGATACCTAAGGAT
>Ga0207747_1000359_pt1 | contig 55054 bp, 45 predicted proteins | sample HigsolmetaGSP11D_FD_184839 | JGI IMG/M metagenome (GOLD analysis project Ga0207747, IMG submission 184839) | High solid enriched microbial communities from the Joint BioEnergy Institute, USA - SP1-1-D (SPAdes) | ecosystem: Engineered > Bioreactor > SSF (Solid state fermentation) > Aerobic >...
CCGGAACGTACCATAGTTTCCGTTATTTCTAAAGCTTGCTCACCATTATCCGGTTGGGAAATATATAAATTATCTATATCAACACCTATGTTTTTCGCATAAGCAGGATCCAATGCATGCTCCGCATCGATAAATCCGGCAATACCGCCTCTTTTTTGAATTTCAGCTACCATATGTAGAGCAACTGTAGTCTTACCACTGGATTCTGGTCCGTAAATCTCAACGATTCTTCCCTTTGGAATACCACCTAGTCCGAGTGCAATATCTAAGCTGATGGAACCCGTTGGTACCGTCTCTACATTCATATGACTATCGGTTTCACCAAGTTTCATGACGGAACCTTTACCATACTGCTTTTCGATCTGTGCAAGGGCAGATTCTAAAGCTTTTAATTTTTCTTCCTTTGCCATTATACATAATCCTCCTTAAACGAACTAATGTTCTTGTTATAATAATACGATATCTTATACCTAATGTCAACTATAACTTTCTTTACCATACGCACTTATCCATTCCTTATAGTAATACGAATTGCTTCTTCATATCCGCAACGATAAGTTCATAAAGAATGCAATGCGATACATAGATCAAGAATAAGGTGCTTGATTAGATTATCATAGGAATGGGAATGGTAAAGAAATCGGATTTTGATTCTACACTTGAAGAAGATCGTTGCTTAAGAATAATAAGAGAAACGGGAATAGTAATATTATAACATATTGGAAGTTAAAGTAAATAGAATCAATTATGAAATAATTCCTAAAAATAAATCATCTTTTTGACTGATTTGTCAAAATTGATCTATATAAATAATTAAATAAATTAATATGATTCTATCATTCAATTTAAATCAATATCAAATAATAATACGATAAAACTGTACAGAAATAAGGTTTTATCTATTCATTTCTGTACAGTTTATTAAATTGATGACCATTTCTTGTTATCAAGCGAAATATTATTTGCGTAAAATAATTTTATTTTAGGGTTCTTCTTATGCCGCCGACCAGAAGCTTTCATATACCTTAATACAGTTTACTTGGTGTACATATTTTTGGGTCATAGCCATGGTCAATTAAAGCTTGCACAATTTGCGCTTTGTGTTCTTCACCGAAAGTTTCCATTGTAATCGTAAGTTCTACAGCTGTATTACGGTTGATACTTACAAACTGATTATGCTCCAGTCGGATAACATTACCTTGCGCTTTAGCAATAACGGAAGCAACATTTACCAGTTCACCCGGACGATCAGGAAGTTGAACTGATACGGTAAATACTCTGCCTCTTTGAATTAAACCAAGCTGTACTACGGAGGAAAGTGTGATAATATCCATATTACCACCGCTTAAAATGGCTACCACTTTTTTATCCTTGCATTTGAGATGTTTCAATGCGGCAACCGTAAGAAGCCCGGAATTTTCAACCACCATTTTATGATTTTCAATGACATCAAGGAAATTTACCACCAGCTCATGGTCCTCAACGGTTATGATATCATCAACATATTTTTGTATGTATGGGAAAATCGCATCGCCAGGCGTTTTTACAGCGGTACCGTCCGCAATGGTATCTACTTTCGGAAGTGTGACGACATGGCCTGCTTTTAAAGATGCTTTCATACATGCGGCATTCGCAGGCTCGACACCGATAACTTTGATATTGGGATTAAGCATTTTGGCTAATGTTGATACACCGGCAAGCAATCCTCCGCCACCAACCGGTGCCAGGATGATATCTACCGTAGGAAGTTCCTTAAAAATTTCCATTGCAATTGTTCCCTGACCGGTAGCCAATACCTCGTCATTAAAAGGATGAATAAATGTATAACCTTTTTCTGCCGCTAATTGGTAAGCATATTCACAAGCCTCATCATAGACATTTCCATGCAGAATCACTTCTGCACCATAACTTTTCGTACGATTCACTTTGATGAGAGGTGTCGTCGTAGGCATAACGATAACAGCTTTGGCATTATATTGCTTTGCAGCATAAGCAACACCTTGTGCATGATTACCGGCAGATGCAGTGATTAACCCTTTATCCCTTTCTTCTTTTGAAAGCGTGCTAATCTTATAGTATGCTCCCCGCACTTTGTAAGCCCCTGTAAATTGCATGTTCTCAGGTTTAAGGAATACTTTATTTCCTGTGGAATTGGAAAAATAATCGCTATACATTAAATCCGTGTGAAGAGTCACCCTTTTAACAACTTCAACAGCTTCCTCAAACTTATCAAGTGTCATCATACTTATCGTCTCCTATTCATTCATCTCAAATATAGTCTCCTATTCATTTTTCTCGAATAATGCGTTGATGAAATCTTCTGCATTAAACTTCTGAAGGTCATCAATTTTTTCTCCGATTCCAATGTATTTTACTGGAATACCAAGCTCCGATTGAATGGCAATTGCAATTCCTCCTTTTGCTGTACCATCCAATTTTGTAAGAACGATACCGGTGATATCTGCTACCTCATTGAATTCTCTTGCTTGGGCAAGTGCATTTTGCCCTGTTGTACCATCAAGAACAACCAAAGTTTCACGGTATGCTTCCGGATATTCGCGATCAATGACACGGTTAATCTTCCTTAATTCCTCCATAAGATTCTTTTTGTTATGAAGTCTTCCAGCGGTATCGCATAGTAAAATATCCACATTTCTGGATTTTGCAGCGGTTACTGCATCATATATAACAGCGGCAGGATCGGAACCCTCTTTTTGTGCAATGATCTCCACATTGGCACGATGAGCCCATTCTGTAAGTTGTTCAATTGCTGCCGCACGGAAGGTATCTGCGGCAGCAACCATAACCTTTTTACCCTTATCTTTCAATTGCCCGGCTAATTTTCCTACAGATGTCGTCTTACCAACGCCATTGACACCAATTAAAAGTACAACCGATTTTCTATTCTCAAACTCGTAGGCATTTTCTTTCAGTTCCATCTGCTCCTTCATACTATTGATTAGAAGCTGTCTGCATTGCGATGGTTCTTTGATCTTCTGCTCCTTTACTTTATTTCTAAGGTTCTCTAGTATAGCAGTCGTTGTATTAATGCCTAAGTCAGCCATAATAAGGATTTCTTCCAATTCTTCATAAAAATCTTCATCAATACTTGAAAAACCGCTAAATAATGCATCAATTCCATTGGCTACATTGTTTCTTGTCTTGGTTAATCCTTCAACCAAACGACCGAAAAATCCTTTTTTATTTTCTCCCATGGTTACCTCCACACCTATGATTACAACTTTATTATTTATCTAGTTCATTTTCAATTAAATTAACGGAAACCAAAGTAGATACACCTTTTTCCTGCATCGTGATACCATAAAGGATATCTGCAGCAGCCATGGTGCCTCTTCGGTGTGTAATAATAATAAATTGTGTATCTTTCGTTAATTTATGCAAATATTTCGCATATCGCTTTACATTTGAGTCATCCAAAGCAGCCTCTATCTCATCCAACAAACAGAAGGGGGAAGGCTTAAGATTCTGTATCGCAAATAGCAGGGAAATTGCGGTTAGCGCTTTTTCACCACCGGAAAGCTGCATCATATTCTGCAGTTTCTTTCCGGGAGGTTGCGCGTTGATACGAATACCTGCTTCTAAGATATCTTCTCCTTCGGTTAATGCAAGGTCTGCTTTGCCGCCACCGAACAGTTCTTTGAAAACATGATCGAACTGCTCATTGATAGCTTTGAATTTCTCTGCAAATTGAATTCGCATTTCTGAATCAAGCTGTTCAATAATCTCAAGAAGGGCTGCCTCAGATTTTAGTAAGTCCTCACGCTGGGTGCAGAGGAATTCATAACGTTCCTGAAGGTTTTTATAGTCTTCAATGGCGTTAACATTGACATCACCCAAATCTTTAATCTTTCCTTTGATTTCACCAATCATCTTTTTAATCTGCGGCAAACTGATTTCTTCATCGATTGGGTACTCGAATGCTGTGGAAACGGTAAGTTCATATTCCTCCCACATATAGCCAATCAACTGATCCAGTTGTTCATCCAGCTTCTCCATCTGGCTGTGTAATCGAAAAACTTCCTTATCCAAATCATTCATTCGATGAACAAGATCTTCCCGCTTTGCAAAGAAACTCTTGTGTTGGATGGTGATTTGCTCTTTCTTACTATTCAGCTCTTTAATTTTTTCTTCGTATCCTGTGATTTCCTGTTGATAAGCCTCGATTAAAGCCTGTGTATTATGTACCATTTCCCTTCGTTCTTCCACAAGTTCGGAAGTTTTTAACGAATCTTCTTTCAGCTTATGAATTTCATCATATAGTTTTTCAATCTCTCGTTTTACACGGCGAACATTCTCGAGAATAAATTGATTGCTTTGTTCCAGGGAGGAAAAATCCATCTTTAACTTGGAAACCTTCTCGGATACAAGGCGTTCCTTCTCTCTCTCTTCCTCAAGGCGTTTATTAATATTCTCAATGTAAGTTTCTTTTTCTTTATTCTTATTGGCATTTTCCGATAAGGATTGATGTAATTTATCTAAGTTTGCTTTCAGTTCCTTGGCTTGAAGATCAATTTCAAGCAACTCCTTTTGATATTCTATTAATACCGCTTCGGACTCTGCTTTTTTCGCCAATTCCCTATCAAGATTCATTTTCGCAGTATTCTGCTCCAGGTATTTATTCTGTAGGATTGCCTTAGTTTCTTCCAAGCGATTCCGCAATGCTTCTTTCTTTTCCTTTTCCTCTTCCTTCTGAGAAAGAAGCGTTTTTGCCTGGCTATCTAAAACGGATACCTGTTTTTCCAGTTCTTCGATTTCACGACGTCTGCCCAGTAAATTGCTGGCATTGCGGTAAGCACCGCCGGAAATGGAACCACCGGGAGTCAGAAGCTCACCATCCATCGTTACAATACGCAAAGTGTAACTATATTTTCTTGCAAGAACCGTTGCATGATTAATATGATCAACAACAATAATTTTTCCAAGCAGATAATGAATTAAGTTTTGATATTTCGCTTCCGCCTTAACCAGGTCAGAAGCGATTCCGATGACACCTTTCTCATGTAAGATATTATTGTTATGCAATTTTGATCCTGCGCTCATATTCGTTAAAGGAAGGAAAGTGGCACGGCCAAATTTATTTTTCTTTAAATATTCCACCAATTCTTTCGCCGTTTGTTCATCCTCGGTAACGATATTCTGTATGGAACCTCCAAGTGCTATCTCAATAGCGGTTTCATAATTCTTTTCCACCTTTATGATATCAGCAACTACACCAAGGATACCTGGAATTTGGTTCTTTCTTTCCATAACCTTCTTGATACTGTTACCATACCCCTCATAGCGCTCTGTTAAATTCATTAAGGATTCTAATTTGGAATTTTCACTTAAGTATTTGCCTTGTACCTCATTGTATTGCAGAGTAATCTGATTTATTCGTGCTTGGGTTTCTTGCAGCATTTGCTCCATTTCTTTGCAATCATTCGAATAGCGATCGATTTCCTCAGAAATGGCTTGCAGTTTCTCATTACAAGAGTTGATAGCGTCAACATATTGGCTTTCATCACTCTTGTTCTTAATAATCTTCTGATTTAACTCCGCTTTGCGGATATTATTCTGTTCCAGCATCGTTTCATAACGCTGAACATTACCCTTAATACCGGAATTTATATTTAACAATTCAAAGATTGCATTGTTACATTCTTCAATTTCTTTTGAATACTGAAGGATATTTTCTTTTATCTGATTATATTTGACCAATGCATTGCTTAACGCATCGTCCATGCTCGAAATCTTTTCGTCAATCAGATTTTTCTCATTAAGATACTTTTGCTCTTCGTCCTTTTTTAACCGGATATCCCGTTCGTGAGCCTGGATATTCTTTTGCACATAGTCATCGTTTTGCATCGCAGAAATAATCTGCTCATTCAGAAGTTTAATTTCACCTTCCGCTTTTTCTTTTTTTAATTTAAGTTCATTGTAGGAATTTTTATCTTCCTCAATCCGTACTTCGATCTCTTCTAACTGGATCTCCAGCTTTTCATACGCTTCCTTGGTATTTTCATAGGCTTCTTTGGTTTCCTTATAATCGGAAGTCGTAATCTCCAGTTTTTCTGTCAGTTCTTCCTTTAAATTACGGATTCTAGTATATTCCTTACGAAATTGATTAACTTCTAGTCCTTTCAGATCTTCCTTAAGTTTTAAATAGACTTTCGCCTTTTGGGATTGCTTTTCCAAAGGAGCAAGTTGCTTTTCAATTTCATTGATGATATCCGTAACACGAGCCAAATTCTGTTTTTCCTCTTCTAACTGTTTCTCAGCCGCAGCCTTTCTGCGTTTGAATTTAACAATACCGGCTGCTTCATCGAAAAGTTCTCTACGATCTTCAGGCTTACCACTTAATATCTTATCAATCTGCCCCTGCCCAATGATGGAATACCCTTCTTTACCAATACCCGTATCCATAAAGAGTTCCTGCACATCGCGCAAACGGCAAGGAGAGCCGTTGATGAGATATTCACTCTCACCCGAACGGTAGACTCTTCGTGTAACGGTGACTTGCGTATAATCAATTGGCAATTTATGATCGGAATTATCCAAAGTAATTGCAACATACGCATACCCTAAAGGTTTACGAGTTTGCGTACCTGCAAAAATAACATCCTCCATTTTGGAGCCTCTTAGCTGTTTCGCGCTCTGTTCACCAAGTACCCAACGGACAGCATCCGCAATATTACTTTTGCCACTTCCATTAGGTCCTACAATACCGGTAATTCCATCATGAAATTCTAAAACCATTTTATTAGCAAAGGATTTAAAGCCATGGATTTCGATACTCTTTAAGTACATTATCTATCTCCCATCTATAAACGCATAAAATACCCCAATTTTATGCGAATTTCAATTTCGCTGTTTGCAATTATTCATATGAAACGATTATATCGTTGTATAGAATGCTTTTACTTTTTCGCATAACCTTTTTTCGTTAATTTCTGAATTGCCTGAAAGGCTGCTTCCTGTTCAGCAGCTTTTTTTGTCCGACCAACCCCACATCCAATTTCTTCATTACCGATGCAGACAGCAATAGTAAAGGTTTTATTATGATCCGGTCCATCCTCGGATATTAGGCGATAATGAATCTTCTGATTATGATTTTCGTTTTGAACGATTTCCTGTAAAATAGTCTTACTATCGAAAAAGAGCTTTTTATTTTTTAAATCATCGAGGATAAATTTGTGTATCAGCTCTTTTGCATTAGTAAAACCACCATCCAGGTAGACAGCACCAATCAGTGCTTCCAGAGCATCCGATAATATGGAATCGCGATCTCTTCCGCCGGTGATATCTTCTCCTTTGCCTAGTAATAGATATTTACCAAGGTTAAGGTTCCTTGCACAGGCTGAAAGCGTCTGTTCACATACAATACTGGCACGAAGTTTGGTTAAATCACCTTCGGACTCATCCTTATATTCCTTGTAAACATATTCGCTGGTCACTAATTCCAGGACAGCATCACCAAGGAACTCCAAGCGTTCATTATTATTTTCCTTCTGCATTCTCATTTCATTAGCGTAAGAGCTATGTGTTAAAGCCTGAAGCAATAAGGAAAGATCCGAAAAATTGTATTGGATTTTATTCTCCAGCTCTAAAAGCAATGCATCCGATTTCTTTCGCATATTCATATAAACACTACCTCCTTTCAAAGATCATAAAATACTTCTCAATTCTAAAATACAACTATTTTTCTATTTTAAAACGAAATCATTATCTTTGCAATATAGAATAATACTTATATGAGTTTCTACATTTTCATAAAAGATATAACTTCACGCTATACCAGCTTCTGGAGCATATAAGAAAAAGAGCAACAGGAAAAATCGTTGCTCTTTTATAAATAACTGTTTTTAAAATAAATGCGATATTAATTATTTAAAGCATTCTTTATTTGTTCAACAGCGTCTGCTACGGTAACAATATTCTCTGCTTCTTCGTTTGCAATTTCGATATCAAACTCTTCTTCAATTCCCATAATAATTTGGAATACATCAAGAGAATCTGCTCCTAAGTCATCTACAAAAGTTGTATCCATTGTGATCTCATCAGGATCTACATTTAATACTTCACTAATAATTTTTTGTAATTTTTCAAATTCCATAATAATTCACCCTTCTTTTCAATTTATTCATCATTACTTAAATTTTTTTCGATTTTTTCATTGATGCGTTGTTCGGTAAATGTAACACATTGAAGAATGGAATTGCGTATTTCCATACTCTTTGAATTACCATGAGTCTTTACTACAAGACCTTTTAATCCAAGTAAAGGAGCACCGCCGTATTTTGATGAATCAAAATCCTTTAGTGTTTCCTTAAGTGCTGGCTTCGCTAGAAGTGCACCTATTTTACTTCTGGTAGTACTCATGAGTCCATCCTTAATCTTCTTAATCAATGCCATTCCCAATCCTTCATAAAGCTTCAGGATTACATTGCCCACAAAAGCTTCACATACAATGACATCTGCACCACCGTATGGTATTTCTCTGGCTTCAATGCTGCCAACAAAATTAATATCATTGCATTCCTTGAGCAACGGGAATGTTTCTTTTACCAGCATATTACCTTTTTCTTCTTCTGCACCAATGTTAACAATTGCAACTCTTGGGTTCTTTACTCCCAAAACATCCTGCATATAAATAGAACCCATCTTTGCAAATTGGACTAAATGAGAAGGTCTTGCGTCTACATTCGCCCCACAATCAATCAATAAGGAAGCCCCATTGATGGTAGGGATAATCGGAGCCAGTGGTGGTCGTTCCACACCCTTAATCCTTCCAACGATTAACTGACCACCTGCTAAAACAGCACCGGTACTTCCGGCAGAAACAAATGCATCTGCTTCCCCACTCTTCACTAAATTTAAAGCGACGACAATGGAGGAATTCTTCTTACGACGAATAGCCATTACAGGTGCCTCATTGTTCGTTATGATATCTTCCGCATGAACGATTTCAATGCGTGTCTTATCATAATTATACTCGCTTAGTTCCTTTTGAATAACATCTTCTTGACCAACTAATATAACATTGATGTCCTTTCTGTCTTGGATCGCCAGAACAGCGCCTTTTATGATTTCCTGTGGTGCATAATCGCCACCCATAGCATCAACTGCAATCTTTATCGTTCTTTGCATATTCTTCCCCATTTCTACGCTTTAAGAATCATTAGCTTACAAAAAACCCTATCATCAGGTAATAATGATAAGGTAAGCTAATCTATAAAACAATATACTCGATATCCATATAAAAATCAACCATATTTTATCACAATTAGAAGAGCTCGAGAATACTCGAGCTCTTCTAAGTTTCGTGTGCGTATGCACACGAAACAAACACCGAAGGTGTTAATGTGATAGCGAACATTTTGGAACAAAATGTGAGCTATCATCAGTGTAATTTGCACACGAAACAAACACCGAAGGTGTTAATGTGATAGCTCACATTTTGAAACAAAATGTGAGCTATCATCAGTGTAAGTTTTTCACATTTTTTTATAGAAAAACGACCGGTAATTATGGAATCCAATTTGTGCTGCTTGAATAATCTGCTCCGTACTTCCGACAAACAAAATTCCGTCTTTCTTTAAGGCATTGTGAAATTTGGAATAGATACTGTCTTTCGCTTCATCAGTAAAATAGATTAGGACATTGCGACAAATAATTAAATCGCAATTCGCTGGATAGGGATCAAGCAGCAAATTGTGTTGCTTGAATTCAACACATGATTTTATACTTTCGGAAATTTGGTAACTTGTATCGGTAATACGTGTAAAATATTTTTTAAGAAATTCTTCCGGTACACCTTTTAAACTTTTTATATGATAAAGTCCAACTTGCGCCTTCTCTAATACCGTACGATCAATATCTGTCGCAATTATTTTAATCTGATTCAATGGCATAAATTTTGAAAGGAGCATAACCATGGAATACGGTTCATCACCGGTAGAGCAAGCGGCACTCCAAATTTTAAGTTTTTTTCCAAAATGCTCAAATAAATTCGGTAATATCTCTTTCTCAAGCAATTTCCATTGATCAGGATTGCGGTAAAATTCAGAAACATTTATGGTAATGTAATTGATGAATTCATTGAACATAGCTTTATCGGACTTTAGCTTTGTAACATAATCTGCATAGGAGCTAATTCCATGCTTTGTAATAAGAGCGTCAATGCGTCTTTTCATCTGACGTTCTTTATAGGAATTCAAATCAATCTTTGTCATACCAAAGATGGATTGCTTAAACACCTCATAACTACCCAGCATTCCAACTCTCCTTGTCCTATGTATTATAACAAGAACCCCGCTTTGAAAGCGGGGAGCTTGATTTATCTATTATCTTATTCTGTTACTTGTGCAGAAGCTTCTTCAGCTACATTTTCTTTTGCTTCTTCAGCTACTTCAGATTCTTTTTCAGGAGCTTCCATTGCTTTGATGCTTAAGCTGATTTTCTTTTCTTCTTTGTTGAATTCAACAACCTTAGCAGTAATCTCCTGTCCGATTTTTAATACATCGGATGGCTTATCAACATGGTCTTTAGAGATCTGAGATACATGAAGTAATGCATCGATACCAGGTTCAAGCTCTACGAAGGCACCAAAGTCTGTCATACGAGCAACAACACCTGTAACGATATTGCCTACAGCATATTTCGATTCTGCGTTAATCCAAGGATTTTGATCTTCAAATTTCATGCTTAATGCAATCTTATCACCTTGAATACTCTTAACAAAAGTTTTAACAGTATCGCCTACTTTGAACAGTTTCTTCGGATTCTCTACTCTGCCCCAGGACATTTCGGAAATATGAAGAAGACCATCTGCACCGCCAAGATCAATAAATGCACCAAAATCGGTAATATTCTTAACGGTACCTTCCACAGTTGCACCAACGGTAAGCTTATCGAATAATTCTTTCTTTAATTTTTCTTTCTCTGCAACAATTAATTGCTTGCGGTTACCAATAATTCTTCTCTTTCTAGGATTGAACTCGGTAATAACAAAGCTAATTTCCTTTCCATTGTATTTGGATAGGTCTTTTTCATAGGTATCGGAAACTAAGCTGGCTGGAATAAATACTCTTGCTTCGTCAATAATAACGCTTAAACCACCATTAAGTACAGCGGATACCTTAGCAGTAAGTACTTCCTGATTATTAAATGCCTCTTCCAATCTCTTATTGCCTTTTTCAGCAGCGAGTCTTTTATAAGTTAAAGCAACTTGTCCTTCTCCATCATTTACTTTAAGAACTTTCGCCTGTAACTTATCACCTACTTTAACAACGCTGGTAAGATCAACATTAGGTGAATTTGTGAATTCGTTTTTCGTAATGATACCTTCTGACTTGTAGCCTATATTTAAGATGATTTCATCCTCTTTTACAGCCAATACTGTACCTTCTACAATATCACCGGCGCTTATTTTTACTACCTCTTCTTCATCTAATAATTGCTGAAAACTTTTCTCTGACATTACGGTATGAACCTCCTTGATAATTTTGTTTGGGGTCGATGCCCCTGCTGTAATACCTACATTCCGAAAGGATTTAAAGAGATTTAAATCCAGGTCATCTAGTTTCTGTATATAGTAAGTATTTTCACATTCTTTTTTGCAAATTTCATAAAGCTTTCTCGTATTCGAGCTCGCTTTTCCTCCTATCACAATCATCGCATCGGATTGCTTTGCTATTTGATAGGCTTCATTTTGCCTTTCCTGAGTGGCATTGCAAATTGTATTTAAAACAAATATATCATAACCTTTTTTTGATATAATTTCAACTAAATCTTGAAATTTCTTGTAATTATATGTCGTCTGGGACACAATACATAGTTTTTGATCCAATGGAACTGAGAAACTTTTCGCTTCCTCTTCTTCTTGTATAACCGAATACCGATTACCATTATCTGTATTTTTTACCCACCCGATGATACCTTCCACTTCGGGATGATTTCGGTTGCCGATAATGATAATATAACGACCTTGCTCGCTTTGTTCGCGAACAACTTTATGGATCTTCTTTACAAATGGGCAGGTTGCATCTTTGATTTCATGTCCATAGGAAGCAAGTTTCTGATATATGGCTTCCGTAACACCGTGGGACCGTAGAATTATTGTTCCCTTTGGAGCGTCTTTTAATTCTTCGGGTGAATTAATTACCCGAACACCTTTTCGCTTTAGCTCCTCAACAACTTCCTCATTATGAATAATAGGACCGTAGGTATAAACATAACCGCCATTTTCTACTTCTTTATATACGACATCAACTGCTCGATGCACCCCGAAACAAAAACCAGCACTTTTCGCAGTAGTAACTTTCACTTTTGATATCTTCCTTATCCTTTAATAATAATTAATAATAACTCATATTATTTAAAAATCACAAGAATAACTTTTCATGCAAGACAAGTGAATTGCTTTCAATTCATTTTGCTTTATCATAATATTCCATAATTTTATCAACTACTTCATCAATTGTTAAGTCCGAGGTATCCAAATATATGGCATCCTCAGCTTGCTTTAGCGGAGCAAACTCACGATGCATATCGCGATAATCCCGGTCTTCAATGTCCTTCTCAATCGCCTTAAGATCTGCATCAATTCCTTTTTCTTTTAATTCAGACCATCTTCTTCTGGCTCTTTCCTCCACACTTGCTGTCAAATAAATTTTAAGATCAGCATTTGGAAGAACATAGGTACCGATATCTCTTCCATCCATGACAACGCTTTCTTTTCTTGCTAATTCCTGTTGTAATTCCACCAATTTTAATCGTACTGCTTTATAAACTGATGTAGCACTAGCCATATTCCCTACTTCTTCTGTACGAATTAATCCATTGACATTTTCCCCATTTAAAATAACGCATTGCTCACCATTTTTATATTCAATCGTGATCTCAACATCCTTACATGCGTTTTCGATTTTTACTTGATCGGATGGATCTATATGATTTCGAATAAAATAGAGTGCCATGGCACGGTACATTGCCCCTGTATCCACATAAATAAATCCTAGTTTGGCAGCAATTTTTTTAGCAATGGTACTTTTTCCTGCCCCGGCAGGACCATCTATGGCAATATTGAAATTTTTCTTTACATTAGACATGGCAATAACCTCCGTAAAGTATGATTTATTTGATGCTTGTCGCTGATTTAATGAATAGAATTTCCAGCCAGATAAGCGGTAGACCAAGCAATTTGAAGGTTAAAACCTCCGGTTAAAGCATCCAAATCCAATACTTCCCCAGCAAAATATACATTCTTGACAAGTTTTGATTCCATTGTGGATGGATTTACTTCCTTTACTTGAATTCCACCCTTTGTAATAACCGCCTGATTATATTCGCTTAATTTCGTAATATGAAATGGTAATTGCTTTAATAGAGTAACAAGCCGAAGTCGTTCCTGCTTGGTGATGGAATGTACTTTTTTCTCCGGATCAATCTCACTTAGACGAATGATAACATTAATTAATTTATTTGGCAATAGTTGGTTAAGGGAATTTTTGAATTGTTTATTTTTTGATTCTTCAAAGTCCCGTAATATTCTTGCATCCAACTTCTCCGGCGTAAGCGCCGGTTTTAAGTCGATATGAAGGATTAGTTCCTCATTCTTATTTAGATGAGGAATTAAATAACTACTGGCACTTAAGATTACTGGTCCACTGACACCAAAGTGAGTAAATAATAGTTCTCCAAAATCGCGATATATTTGCTTATTACCGGCACTAATCACGATTTCTATATTACGCAAGGACAGCCCCATTAATTCTTTCACATAGGATTCTTGTACATGGATTGGAACCAAAGATGGGTATAATTTTGTAATGGTATGTCCCATTTCTTTGGCAAATCTATAGCCATCACCGGTTGAACCGGTGGTTGGATAGGAAAGTCCGCCGGTTGCAATGATAACAGAGTCAGCTGTCTGCTCATTAGGATCATTCTTCAATTGCAAACCATAGAAATGGCCATCCTTAATTATAATTTTCTCTACTTCACTATGGTAATGGATTTTAACATTCTGTCTTTCCAATTCCCGTTTCAAAGCATTAATAACATCGGAAGATTTATCGGATACGGGGAAAACCCGATTACCTCGTTCAATCTTTAAAGGAAGTCCGATAGTTTCAAAGAAATTCATGGTATCCTGATTATTAAATAAATAGAATGCTTTATATAAGAACTTCGGATTCGAAACAATATGATTAAAAAAAGTATCACGATCACATGCATTGGTCAGATTGCATCTACCTTTGCCTGTAATATACAGTTTCTTTCCAAGTTTTTCATTCTTTTCAAATAGTTCAACAATGTGTCCGTTTCTGGCCGCTATGATAGCTGCCAACATACCAGAAGCACCGCCTCCGATTACAAAAACTTTGCTCATTATATTCACCTGAATTTCTTAAATTTCCTTTCGCTGTAATTGAAACTAGCATCTATGTAATAAATATAGTATTTTCCGCATATTACGAAAGATATGCTTTGCTTTGTTTGAAATGCTTCCTATGGTTATTAGGAAAGAACAACTAGTTACCTTGATAGGATAACATAAAATTAGGTAATTGTCGATTACAAATCAATGTAATGCAATTACCTAACAAAATTCCTTATTAAGCAAACATTGTAATAGATGATCATAATTCTTAATTATCTTAGAAAGTAAGGTTCATTGATATCCATTTCAATATGCCCGCTCATATATGCTTTACCCTCAACCCGATAAATCACCTTATTGTAATCAGGCAAATTATCAATTAAACTCTGGGCAATTGCATCCAAAATAGCTGTTTCAATTCCTGCACCAACATCGGTTAGTGGCGGATAATCATCATAGAAACTAACAATAATAGCATCATTCTCGGTAGAAATCTTTTCAATACCAATCACAATTGATTTGTCTGCCATAGACTCAACTACTTCATTAACGATCAATTCCGGTGTAATCTTACTATCTTCCGAAATCATAGCAGTAGCTGCTTCTATTTCACTGTCTGAATTCAAGGTATAAATAGGTAGTGCAATATTTGCTTTCGGCTTGATGTCAGAAGGAACTTCTGTCGTTTCATTGTTCTTTGGAGCATCGTTTGATGTTACTTCATTTTTTTCCTTTTCTTGATTATTATCATTTTTATCAATCTTTACTTCCTTCTCATCCTGATTAATCTCCTGATCAGAATGTATCTTTTGATCATTCTCCTTGGATGCATTAATAATACCAAAATGAACTTTATCACATCCAGATAACAGGAAGATTCCAATCAAGAGAGTTATTAATAGATATCTTTTACCTTTTCGCTCCATAATAACCTCCTTCACTGAAACTCCAACATGATGAATTCAACTTGTGAAATCATAGGCTCTTATTATAAAGACTTTCGGCACATGACCACAATTATTTTCACAAATGAATGATTCGTCTTAATAATCCTTTTATGGTTCTATAATAGTTTACAACTGTGTCATTTCTATGGTACAAATAAAATAAATACAAATAATTCTTAAATTTAAAGTTAAAATTTATGGAATGTGCCAAAAATAAACATTTATTTCTTGATTTTGTCTGAAGATTAAAGCCTAGCTGGAAATCAGTCTTCGTAGAAGGTCAAGAGCATTGATCACAGACTGCTCTCGAATTTTCTGTCGGTTTCCTTTAAAACGGCATTCCTTAACGACAATCTTTCCTTTTGCGTAGCAAGAAAGATATACAAGGCCAACGGGTTTATCCGGTGTTCCTCCATCAGGTCCTGCAATTCCGGTAATCGCTACTGCAGCATCTGTTTTGGCTACCCTGATGGCTCCTTCCACCATTTCCCGTGCCGTTTGTTCACTTACCGCACCGTATCGTTCCAAAGTTTCTTTCTTCACACCAAGCACATGCATCTTGGCTTCATTAGCATATGTGATAAATCCTTCTTTAAATACATCAGATACGCCAGGTACATTAACGATACGTCCGGCAAGCAATCCTCCTGTACAAGATTCTGCCGTTGACAATGACAGTTTCTTTTGCCTTAGTAATTTAACAACTACTTCTTCTAAGGTTTCTTCCTCATTGACTGTGTAAATATTATCTCCAAAACGTTTGTGCAACTCATCTAGAATTGGTTCCAAAAGGCGATTGCCTTCATCGATATTCTTTGCTGAAGCTGTCACACGAAAATGTACTTCCCCATTCTTAGCATAAGGGGCAATCGTCGGATTACTCTGTTTCTCTATAAGATCGATAATTTGTGTTTCGGCACTGCTTTCACCGATTCCACATATCTTAACCATCTTGGATACGAGAACCGTATCTTGTAATTTTCTTAGATAAGGTTCGATTCTTTTTTCAAACATTGGTATCATTTCTGAAGGAGGCCCGGGCAGCAAAATAATTCTTTTTGTAGTTTCGGAAGGATTCCCGTCCACCTCTGGATTACATTCCACAATATAACCGGGAGCTGTTCCATTGTCATTGGCAACAACGATAGCTCCTTCAATTTTTAATGCCTGTTTCCAATTGTTATTGGTGATCATGGGATTTGGGGAACTACCTTGCCTAAAATCAAAGTATGCCTGGATTCGATTTTTGCTTTCCTCGTCCATGACCAACTTACGGTTTAGCACATTTGCTACTGATTCCTTAGTAATATCATCTTCCGTAGGGCCTAGTCCTCCTGTAAGAATGATGATGTCACTATGCTGTAGGCAATTTCTTAGTAATTGCGTAAGTCTGCTTTCGTTATCACCAACGGTATATTGAAAATAAAGTGAAAAACCAAGCGCAGCACATTTTTTAGATAAATAATTGGCATTTGTATTCACAATATTGCCAAGCAATATTTCAGTACCCACACTAATTAATGCAACATTCATACACAAGACTTCCTTCTATCCGTATGTTTTTATAAATACCTCTGTAATCAATCATCACTTCAAAATCGTATTATACACATACAAACGAATGGTTTATTCGTGCAAAACATTTCTATTTTTTACTATATAATCCACCAATGAAATGATTGTCAACAAAAGTGCTAAATAAATGGAAACCTGCTCAAGCGTGTTAATCAAAGGGTAATCTAAATTGATAATCAACATAACAGACATAATCATCTGCACATTGGTTTTAATCTTTCCCCACCAGCTTGCAGCAATTACAACTCCATTGTCGGATGCAATCAGGCGAAAACCGCTGATGATGAATTCCCTTGCAATAATAGCAAATACAATCCATGCCGGAACTAATTGATAACCAACAAAGCAGATTAATGCTCCAGATACCAATAGTTTATCAGCTAACGGATCCATGAATTTACCAAAGTTGGTTACCAAGTTATTCTTTCTGGCAAGATAACCATCCAGAAAATCCGATAATGCTGCAATGATAAAAATTGCTGCAGCAATATAATTTCCATAGGGGATATCCGGAGTTAGATATACTGCTAGAAAAACCGGTATCATTATTACGCGAAATAGAGTAATCCTATTCGGTAGGTTCATTCATTTTCACTCCCCTTCACCAATTCACCTAGTAAATCGTAATCCTTTGCGCCGGTTACGACGGCACGAACGATGGAGCCAGAGATTAATTCTTCTTCTGAGGTCAGGAAGAAGAAACCATCCACTTGCGGGGCATCCATATAGGTACGTCCTATATAGACATTGTCTTCTTCTACAATTCTGCCTTCAATTAGTACGTCAAATGTTCTTCCCACCAATGATTCTGTATGAGCAAAAACATTTTCCTGTTGCAACTTCATTAGTTCTTTCTGTCTTAGCTTTTTAACTTTCTCTGTGATTTGCGGTTTTAATTGCGCTGCAGGAGTATTCTCCTCCTTTGAATAGGTAAATACACCAAGACGCTCAAATTTCATTTTTTTCACAAATGCTTTTAATTCTTCATGTTCCTCTTCCGTCTCCGTTGGAAAACCGGTGATTAGTGTTGTACGAAGTGTAATATCCGGTATCTCATTGCGTAAACGGGAAATGATATGGATCAAATCTGCTTTGCTAGTTCTTCTTCCCATCAGTTTGAGAATACGGTCGGAAGCATGTTGGATTGGAATATCAAGGTAGTGACATATCTTCGGCTCCCGTTTTATCACTTCAATGAGTTCATCCGTAATTTCTTCCGGATAGCAATAAAGAATCCTAATCCATGCAATCCCATCAATCTTACATAAATTCTCTAATAACTTAGGTAATGTCTTGCTGCCATAGAGATCAACACCGTAAAGGGTAGTTTCCTGTGCTACCAGGATTAATTCTTTTACTCCCTGCTCAGCAAGATATTTTGCTTCATCAAGCAAATCTTCCATTGGAACACTGCGATAATTACCACGTACCTTAGGAATGATGCAATAGGTACAATGCTTATCACAGCCCTCAGCGATTTTTAGGTAGGATGAATAGGTACCTGAGGTAAGTAACCGTCTCGATTTCACCTTTGGAATTCGATCCAGATCTTCGAAACGCATTGCTTTTTTCCCTTCCATCAATTCATTCATGACGTTCATGATATCGTCAAAACTTGCGGTACCCAAAAGAGCATCTACTTCAGGAATCTCCTTCAAGATTTCTTCCTTGTAACGTTCAGCCATGCATCCTGTTACAATCAAAGCCTTCAAGTTACCTGTTTTCTTATATTCAGCCATCTCAAGAATGGTATTAATACTTTCCTGTTTTGCATCATTGATAAAGCAACAGGTATTTACAATAATAATATCTGCAGCTTGTTCGTCATCGATAATACGATATCCGTTATCCTGTAGGATACCTAACATATTTTCACTGTCTACAAGGTTTTTGTCACAACCTAAAGAAACAAAGAATATATTCATTGAAACCTCCGTCTAAATCTAAAACTTTTGTAACACAAAAACCATTGTATCAGTTTTTTTATAAAAATGAAACATAAAATTTATCGAACAGACTGTACGCAATTGCTCATCAGCATTGCAATTGTCATTGGTCCTACGCCGCCGGGTACAGGTGTTATAGCACTTACTTTCGCTAGAACATCATCATAATCCACATCTCCGCATAGTTTATTGTTTTCGTCACGATTCATACCAACATCTATAACTACAGCGCCATCCTTTACATAGTCTTTTGTAATAAATTTCGCTTTTCCAATAGCAACAATCAGAATATCAGCTCGTCTTGTTACCTCCTTCAAATCCTTGGTTTTGGAATGGCATATCGTAACGGTTGCATTCTCACGAAGCATTAAGATCGACATGGGTTTACCAACAATATTGCTTCTTCCCACGATGACACATTCTTTCCCTTCCAATGCAATTTGGGAACGTTTTAATAGTTCAATTATTCCAGCCGGAGTACAGGATACAAATCCTTTCTGCCCGATACTTAATGCACCGACATTCTGCGGGTGGAAGCCATCCACATCTTTCGCAGGTGAAATCGCTTGAATGATTTTATTTTCATCAATATGCTTGGGCAATGGAAGTTGGACTAAGATACCATTCACTGCCGGATTTTGATTCAATTGATGGATTAAGGTTAAAAGTTCTTCCTCAGTAGTATTTTCCGGCAACTCATGGGATAAAGAGTTGATTCCAACATAAGCGCAGGCTTTCTTTTTATTACCTACATAAACTGTGGAAGCCGGATCATTACCGACCTGTATAACCGCCAAAGAAATTTCCTTCCCGTTCTTCTTAAGTTCCGCTACCTTTTCTTTTAATTCATCTTTTAATTCCGCTGCTATTTTCTTACCATCAATGATTAACGCCATAGTAAACACTCTCTTTCTAATTCTACTACAAAATTAGTTTACTTTATACTTCAATAGCCAAGTATTAAGTTTTCAATGTTTTATTATTGTTATTCTATAATTCTAATTCAAATGGAATGATTTCTCAAGCCACCGTTACATTTTATTTACTTAATTTATTTATCATTTTGAAATGAAAAAAGGTCTGCCGATATTCTGTTATGAAAAAGGCAGACAAATAAGGAGGAAACCTCCAAACATTGTCTGCCAAAATAAATTACTCTATTTCGTAACCTTCTGCGATATTGATTGTGAATTCATCATCACAGTCTATTAAATTTGACTTTAATAAACCATTGTTTGCTTTTACATGCAGTATTGCAACATCCTGCTCGTCTGTAGAACGAAAATCAATGGTAAGGTCACCTCGAAAAGTATCATTAAAATAACCGGCATCAACGAATACTTCCTCAGCACCTTCAAATTTGAAACGAATCTCTAAATTTGCTTCCAAACCAAGTAATTTGTGCTCACCCACTGCGAAACGCTGGGATTTACCGGCTTCCAGATTTTCTACCGTAAACCCGTCATGAAGCGGCCCTTCAACATCAACAAAATAAGCTTTCACATATTCTAACTTCGCACCCGTATTATTCGATATCACCATCGTACCTTTAGCATTTTCAACAAACATTAATACGGCTATAAGTAGTATCGCAACTGCAATGACTGCCCCTAATATAATGGGTTTCTTTTGGGGGTCTATTACAGTCCCCTTCTTATTCGTATTGCTCTGTTCCTTGATCATTAAAACCATCCTCCATTAATGTCTTATTCATGACATACATTTCGCATGTCCTTTGTGTCGGCTATTCCTATAATAATCGTTTCCCATTAAATAATCAAGTATTTTTATCATAATTTCAGGTTCTATTAAATTTTAAAAGTTTCCTTTTATCGTTCTGAAATAGGAAGCTTTTCATTAAAAATCGGTTATGATAATTCACAACGGAAATCACTTCCGCGATAAAATTATCATAACCGATTACTTTGTTAACGAATCACTTTACCCAAATTCGTTTGATTTATTCTACTTTAAACATTTGAATTGCAGCTTCCAATTCAGCAGTATCATTCAATAATGCTTTTGCAGCTTCATTCAGCTTAGTAACTGCCTCTAACTGCTGTTGTGCTGTAGCATCTACTTCTTCCGAAGCCGCTGATGTCTCCTCTGCAACAGCTGATATACTTTCAATTGCATTAAGCGTATCGTTCTTGGCTTCATTAATGTCACTTATAATTTCAACGATCTGTGTCATCTTCATTGCCAAATCATCTACATGGACATTAATGTTATTGAACAATTGTACAACTTCCTGCAGACGTTTTTCTGTTGTCTTAGAGATTGTCTCTGTCTGCTTAACGGTTTGAACCGTATTCTTTGTCTTTTTCGTAATATTATTAATGATACCTTCGATTTCAGATGCAGCACTAACAGATTTCTCGGACAATTTACGGATTTCTTCTGCGACAACTGAGAAACCGCGTCCTGCTTCTCCTGCTCTGGCAGCCTCAATGGATGCGTTTAATGATAAAAGGTTCGTCTGTGCTGCGATATCATTAATTACCGCAATGATATCTGTAATCACTTTTGATTCAGCTTCCAATTCTTCGATATCTTTAATTGTCTGATTGGTGATATCAATATTAGCCTTTGTTGCATTATTTAATTCATCAACTTCATCAATACCATTTTTAACAACGTTCTTTGTATTGGATGCAATCTGTGCAATTGCTTCAGAATGCTCATGCACACGGTTGATTTGGTTAGCAAGTTCATCCGTTTGAGCCAAGCATTTCTCAGTATCGGATGCTTGTTGCGTTATTCCTTCCTGAATTTCACTAATCGCTGTTGAGATATCTTTTGATGCGGTTAGTAGTAACTCTGAGTTCTGTGTAACATTTTCTGTAGAAGAAATAACCGTTCTGCCCACATCTGCAGCCTTTGCTATCAGATATTTCATATTACTGATCATATCATTGATACTATCGGATAAAACTTTAAATTCATCCTTACGCTTTGTATGTACAGAAACGGTTAAATCGCCATTCGCTGCCTTGGAAAGAATACCAAGGAAACTCTTAATTGTATTACCGATTCCTGAGGAAACAGCAAATCCGATAAAGCCTGCGATAACGGCTGCGATAGCTACAATAAACATCGTCAAGGATTTTATGGAATTTGCTTTGCTTGTTATTGAAGAAGATGGAACCAGAGCGGCAACCATCGCACCTGTTTTACCTACCTTGGAATAAATGAATATATGCTCTTTGCTGTTGTAATCCACAGACTTATTACTGTTCATCTCTTCATTGGCGATTGCCTCCTGATAGAAAGACTTATCATAGAATAGTGTTTCCTCACTAGTTCCTTCTTTGGTAATTTCCCTTCCATCCGGTGAGATAAATGCTACCACACTGCCTTCAGGAAGTTCCAATGACGCAAGGGTTTCAGTAATGATTGCCATGCTGATATCCATTTGAATATATCCAATTGGCTTGGCTGATCGACTGAGGAATTTCTTGGTAACCGATATACCATATTCTGTTGGCTTATATCTCAGCTGCTCATCAATAAATGGATGATAACCAGTCCAAACCATCTTATTCTGACTGTCATCTATATATTTCGCTTCATCTGTTCCAATAAATGCTTCATAAGGATTTTGATCGGCAAATGTTCCTGTGGAGCTTACCGGAACACCATAATCCGTAAAAATAACGATATTCTCAATATATTGATCTGAGAGTGCTATGCTATTAACGGAATTTCTCAGCTTTTTTAATACCTCAGATTCTTCAACAATATCTCCTTGATACATTCTACTATAATAGTTCCATGCACCTGGATCAACCGATAGTTGTGAAGCTTTATCCTCTACCGTCTGCATGATAACACCATAGTAATTACCTGTTGATTCAATTACATTAATCGTTGCATTTTTAAAGGTGGATACGATTGATTTAGAAGCATTACTATATGCTGCCAAACCTAAAATCACAATGAATATGATTGGAATAAAAAATGAAATTAATAATTTTGTGCGGATACTTTCCATGAACCTGCCAAAGAACAATGTACCCTGCGCATTTATTTTTGCCTCAGGTTCTTCTTTTGCAAGTTTTTCTTTGGATTGCTCCTTTTCATTTCCTTCTTGTTTTCGTCTTTTGATTACATCGTTCAAGTTAATCTTTAGTTTCATAAAAAACCCCACTCACTTTCATTCGTTGATTTAGCAAGAAGCCATGTCACATTTTGTAACATTATATCTTTATGATAACAATATTTAGGAATGATTTCAAGTATATTAGTAAATTTACCAAATTAAACTCTAGGAAATATTTGTTATTGATTGTTTCCGATTTTTTTGTATTGCAAATGTAAGGCAGAAAAAAAGAGATGAAAAATTTATAACTTTCATATGTTATAATTTTCACCTCTTAGTATAGACATTATTTATTCTATGTCGATTTTGGATTATATTCTACTCTCCGGAATTTCATTATTGTGAAACATGGTTAAAAATCCCATAGTCATACTAATAATTGCAACAGCAAAGGGAGGTAGTATTTCCACCCTGGAAACCGTCTGATTATAGATATCAGTGATACATAAATATAATGCTATCATAGCAATAATTGCAAATAATAAACCATTCGTAAATTTTTTGTATTTACTACAACGGTATTTATGAACCATCTTTTTCATAGTTTCTCCCATCCTTTTCCTAATTTGAATATGCTTTCTTATTTATAAACGATTCAATTCAGGAAAAGGTTGCAACTATTGTAAAAAAAATTTAAGTATTTTAATAAATTTTTTAGAATGGTTACATTTGCATCTATTTCTTATTCATTCCCATTAACAAATGCAACGAATTCTTTGCCATACTTTTTCAAGTTTTCTAATTCAGTATCATCCGGTATCCATTGAGATCTCTTGCCATCTTCTTTTACAAGGAAACCGGCTTTCTTAAGACCTTCGGTTAATATCTTTACGGATTCACCACCCCATCCGTAGCTTCCGAATGCAGCGGCTTTCTTGCCTTTCATCTTAAGTCCAATCACCATTTCAAGCAATCCGCCAATGGAGTACATAATTCCGTTATTGATGGTAGGAGAACCTAAGAGGATTGCTTTGGATTTAAATATTTCAGTAACGATATCGTTCTTATCATCTTTGGATGCATTCATGAGTTTAATTTTAACGTTAGGGTCAGCTTCTTCGATACCGGTAGCAATTGCTTCTGCCATTTTTCTTGTGGATTCCCACATAGTATCATAAACTAGTGTAATCTGATTTTCCTGATAATCATCCGCCCATTTTAAATACTGCTCAACGATTTGTGTCGGGTTATCCTTCCATATTACGCCATGGCTTGTGCAAATCATGGATACAGGTAAGTTGAATGAAAGGACTTCCTGAATTTTCTTTGTAACCAATTTACTGTATGGAGTTAAGATATTCGCATAATATTTAATTGCCTCCTCATAAAGTTCAAATTGATCAGCGGCATCATTAAACAGGGTTTCGGTAGCATAATGCTGACCAAAGGCATCATTACTGAATAGGATATTTTCTCCCGTCATATAGGTAAACATGGAATCCGGCCAGTGCAACATTGGAGCTTCCACAAAGATTAGTTTGCTTTCACCGATATCCAAAGTATCTCCTGTTTTTACAGTAACAAAGTTCCAATCTTGATGATAGTGGCCTTTTAAAATCTTAGCACCATTGGCAGTGCAATAAATTGGTGTATCCGGAATTTCACGCATCAATTCCACAAGTGCACCACTATGATCGATTTCACCATGGTTTGCAATAATATAATCAATTTCCTTTAGGTCAATTTCTTTCTTCAGTCTTGCAACAAATTCCTTATCGTAAGGTTGCCAAACAGTATCAATCAAAACAACTTTCTCATCTCTGATTAGATAGGAATTATAAGATGACCCTCTGCGAGTTGAATATTCATTTCCATGAAAGTTTTTTAACTGCCAATCAATCTTACCAACCCATGTTACTTTATCTGTTATTTTTTTACCCATATTGATTTCCTCCTGATTTTTTCCTGATTTTTTATTGAATTCTTCATGTAATTAATATCAAATTCTCTTTATCACTAAGCATGTTTTTATTATATCCATAGTGTAATCTTCTATCATTGATTTAAATCACAAATATGAAAATCACATATTTTTGTTAAAAATTAAATATATGAAAAAGGTGGTCGTACTAAGTATATTTCATACTGAATACGATCACCATAGAGATTATTACCGTATGATTCTGTTATGTTGTTGCAATCAAGTATTAATACTGTAGACTCCACAGTTCAAATAACTTATGAAAGCAATATTTAAAATCAATCTTAGCAATATCCGTTGTAGTATATATCGGCAGCTCTTTGTATAAATTCCCATCAATATAGTATCTTGCATAACCGATTACTTCTCCTGCATTCACTGGTGCTTCAAGATAATTCGGGATATCATAGGCAACATCAACCATTTCATCATCCCGCATTAATACGGATATGTCTCCCTCTAATTTAACATTTTCCCACCTTTGTTGACCATCCTTAACGATAATTGGATCCAGCTTGATCGGTCGGAAGATTTGTCTTACTTTATAGTTTTCAATACCATAAGTCATTAGCGTCTTGGTATCGGTCCACTTTAGGTTTTTATTTGGTGGCCATCCGCAACCAAGTACAACGGAGATTAAAGTGCGATCCGGCCTTTTTATAGCTCCAACAAAGCAATATCCTGCCTTACTCGTAAAACCGGTTTTCACGCCAATTGCTCCATCCATCATATATAAGAACTTATTTTTATTGGATACCCGAAAACTTCTCTTCCCGGAAATCTCACTAAAGGTATGCGAGGGAGCGTTTGTAATTTCGATGAAATTTTGATTTTTGATTGCTTCACCGGCAATTACAGCAAGATCTCTTGCTGTAGTATAATGCCCTTGCGCATCCAGACCATTCGGGGTAACGAAATTAGTATCATCACAACCAAGGCTTCTGGCTCTGTCATTCATCATTGTAGCGAAGCCTTCGACGGTTCCTCCAATATGTTCAGCGATTGCTACCGCAACATCATTATGACTCTCCAGCATGAGGGAATATAATAGATCTTTTAGGTAATACTTCTCGCCGGGTTTTACATTTAGCTGCACATCAGGCATGCTTGCTGCATAGGAAGAAATGGTTACAATTTCATCCATTTTTGCATTCTCCAGTGCAATCAAACAGGTCATAATCTTAGTTGTACTTGCCATAGCCATTCGTTCATAACCATTCTCTTCATATAGTACTCGGTTATTGGTTCCATCCATTAACAGAGCAGCCATGGCATGGAGTTTTAAATCTTTGAGAGCCGTAGGATGGACTTTTTCATTAGCATTAGGATTATCTTTATTCCAATTCAGGCCTTCCTCTTCTAATAGCTTTTCATATTCCTGCTGTTCTTCGATTGCGCGGTTATTTTCCTCTTTTATTCTTTCTTCCATATTTTCAATGATCATACCGGAAGAATTTAATATCTCCTTATACTGTTCGCCCAGAAGATAGCTATGAATCGCTGTTACAAGAACTAATAGCAAAGACCATGGAAGCATTTTTAAGTACTTCTTTTTCATTGGACCTACCTGCTAGTTTCCTTACTTTAAATTTATTGTAAAATCTGAAGAATATTCATAATTTTATAATAGTGCGATGGTACTTAATTAACATTTCCTTCTATAAAATACGCTTTTAATAAGAAATATATATCCCATCTTTGATAAGCAAAAGTGCGTGTTAATTATCCTTGTTTTCTCGATCTCTTACTTAGGATAATTAACACGCACTTTTGCTTTTTGATTTCATGTGATTTTAATGTAACATGTATTTTTTTATAGGGTGCTTTATTATAACTTGTAATTTTCACAACCGAAGTTTTATAATCTCCGCTTAAAATCTTCATAGCCAAATTCTTTGATTACTTTCAGACCTTCATCTACCGTATTTAATACGATGGAAGGCAAATTAATTCCATTAAAGGTATTGTTTTTTACCATGGTATAGATTGCCATATCACAGAATACCAAACGGTCCCCCGGTTTTAATGGTTTTGCAAAGGAATAATCACCGATGACATCTCCTGCAAGGCAGGTAGGACCTCCGAGCCGATAGGTGAATGGATATTCATACGGCTTACCGGAACCTATAATATTGGGCCTATATGGCATTTCCAAAACATCCGGCATATGGCAGGAAGCAGAGGTATCTACGATTGCAATCTGCATACCGTTTTCTAAAATATCAAGAACTTTAGTCACAAGATATCCGGCGTTCAAAGCGATTGCTTCACCCGGTTCCAGATATACCTGAACACCATACTTATCTTTGATGTAGCTAATGCATCGTACCAAAGTTTCAAGATCATAACCCTCACGGGTGATATGATGCCCGCCGCCAAAGTTTATCCATTTCATCTGCTTTAGATAAGGATCAAACTTCTCTTCCACTACTTTTAATGTGCGCTCCAGTACATCGGAATTCTGCTCGCACATAGTATGAAAATGAATCCCTTCAATTCCGGTAAGATCCTCACCTTCCAGTTTGGATAATACAACGCCAAATCTGGAATTTTCAAAGCATGGATTGTAGATATCTGTCTCGATTTCGGAGTATTCCGGATTAATGCGAATTCCGCAGGATACCGGCTTGCTGCTTTCGGCAATACGATCTTTGTACTTTTTCCACTGAGAGATGGAATTAAAAACAATATGATCGCACAAGCGCAATATTTCGTCAAATTCCTCTTCCTTGTAAGCCGGGGAAAAGATATGAACCTCTTTCCCCATTTCTTCGGTGCCCAGCCTTGCCTCAAACAGCGAGCTTGCAGTGGTACCGCTTAAGTATTTCCCAATCAGCGGATAAACCGAATACATGGAGAATGCTTTCTGCGCCAGCAGGATTTCACAACCGGTTCGATCCATTACGGATTTTAATATTTCCAAATTGTGAATAAGTAACTGCTCATCAATGACATAGGACGGGGTTGGAACAAGATTAAAATCCATACCTTCCCTCCATTATTCTACTAAATCCGGATGAAAACTTTCCTTCCATGGAAGGCCGTTTCTGTTTAGTTCTTCCATGAATGGATCCGGGTCGAATTCCTCAACATTATATACGCCTGGTTTGTTCCACTTACCGGTAAGAACCATCATGGCTCCAATCATAGCGGGAACTCCGGTGGTATAGGAAATTGCCTGAGAACCAACCTCACGATAGCATTCCTGATGGTCGCAAACATTATATAAGTAGTAATGCTTTTCTTTGCCGTCTTTCACACCGGTAAAGATACAACCGATATTGGTTTTCCCCTTTGTTCTAGGACCTAAGGATGCCGGATCAGGAAGGACTGCTTTTAAGAATTGTAGAGGAACTATTTTTTGACCATTGTAATCAATCGGTTCTATGGATGTCATTCCTACATTTTCCAACACCTTAAGATGGGTTAGATAATTCTGTGAAAATGTCATAAAGAATCGAATTCTCTTAACGCCTGGGATATTGATCGCGAGAGATTCCAATTCTTCATGATGAAGCAGGTACATGTCCTTCTCTCCGATCTCAGGGAAATTATACACACGTTTGATTGCCATTGGTTCCGTCTCGATAAACTTACCGTTTTCATAATAACTTCCGTTGGCAGTAACTTCACGAATATTAATCTCCGGATTAAAATTCGTAGCGAATGGATAGCCATGATCCCCGGCATTGGCATCGAGAATATCAATGGTATGGATCTCATCAAAATGATGTTTCAATGCATAAGCTGAAAATACTCCGGTTACACCCGGGTCAAATCCGCATCCAAGAACTGCGGTAATTCCCGCTTTTTCAAATTTATCACGATAAGCCCACTGCCATTTGTATTCAAACTTTGCAGTATCCTTTGGTTCATAGTTAGCGGTATCAAGGTAATGCACTTTTGTAGCGAGGCATGCATCCATAATCGTTAAGTCTTGATAAGGAAGCGCCACATTAATAACGATATCCGGTTTAAACTGTTCAATCAGTGCGATAACCTCTTCGGTATTATCCGCATCCACCTGCGCAGTGGTTACCTTTGTTTTATAGTGTGAAAGCTTCTCCTTAAGTGCATCACACTTTGCTTTTGTTCTGCTGGCAATACATAACTCCTCAAAAACCTCCGGATTCTGGCAGCACTTATGTGCTACAACACTAGCTACACCTCCGGCACCAATCATTAAAACCTTTCCCATATTTGTTCCTCCTTATGTTACTAAAATATATTTTAGAATTTTTTAAGTAAATCTATAATTGGATATAAATCCTATAGGAATAGGAATCTTTACCGTTTATTCTCTTGCGCAAAAAAAATTACCGTAAAATTAATACCTAGATGAGTAACAGCAATTCCCGTAATAATTTACATGCTAAAGCGGTGGATGCACCGCTCTGATCATAGATTGGTGAAAGCTCATTCATATCCAATGCCACAATATTCAGCTGAAATACTAATTTTAACGCGTCCATAAGCTCATTGAAATTAACTCCTCCGGCTTCCGGGGTACCCGTTCCCGGGAATACGGAAGGATCTAGGACATCCAAATCGATGGTTAAATATACGGGTTTACCCTTAAGGGTATTGACTGTTTCAAGGAGATGATCGAAGTTAAACTTTTGCATATGGACATGATGCTTTGCCCAAGTAAATTCCTCCCTATCTCCGCTACGTATTCCAAATTGAAAGATTTTATCATCCCCGACAAGCTCCCAGCATCGTTTCATAACGCAGGCATGGGACAGCTTCTCACCAAGGTAATCCTCTCTTAAATCAGCATGGGCATCAAAATGGATGATGTGAAGATCCGGGTACTGACGTACGGCAGCCCGAACGCTGCCCAAGGTTACCAGATGTTCTCCGCCAATCATTACCGGTTTCTTGCCATCCTGAATTAACTCGCTGGTTAACTGCTCTATCGACTCTAGTACACGTTCAGTATTACCAAATCCAAATTCAAGGTCACCGGCATCAAAGATCTTACAATCCAGCAGATCCTTGTCCTGGTACGGACTATACGTTTCGATGCCATAACTTTCGTTACGGATTGCAGAACTTGCAAAACGGGTACCGGGACGATAGGAGGTCGTTCCGTCAAACGGTGCACCAAATATTACAATATCGCTATCTTCATATTCATGATCACAACCGATAAAGGTATGAATATTTCTGTTTCTACTCATCTAACTGCTCCTTTACATAGTTTGGAATAGCAAAGCAACCTTTATGAAGATCTGTGTTATAGTATCTTGTCTGAATTCCAAGCATATTCCATTCTTCTTCCTGTAGGTCCTTGATCGGATCAAAATGCTTGGATGCATAGCCAAACAGCCAGTGGCCGGATGGATAGGTTGGAATATGCGCCTGATACACTCTTGCTATCGGAAAGATTTCCACTAATCGCTTATGCGCCCGTTTCATCGCTTGTACGTAGGAATCATAAAATGTACTCTCATGTTGATTCACCAGAATCCCTTTGTCAGTTAAAGCATGATAGCAATTTCCGTAGAATTCCTTCGTAAACAATCCTTCACCAGGGCCGAAAGGATCCGTTGAATCAACCAGAATTAAATCATAAGCGTTCTCTTTCCTTCGGACGAATTTCAATCCATCCTCGTAATAAATATGAACGCGTGGATCATTGAGTTTGCAAGCAGTCTGAGGCAGATATTTCTTGCATACTTCGACTACCATAGGGTCAATTTCCACCATATCAATATGTTCAATACTTTGATATCTGGTAAGCTCACGAATGGTACCGCCATCCCCGGCGCCAATGACAAGTACATTTTTAATATTTAAATTCGTTGCCATAGGAACATGTACCATCATGTCATGGTAAATGAATTCATCCTTTTCCGTTACCATTAAGCAACCATCCAAAGACAGAATTCGTCCGAATTCCTCGGAATCCATAATAGCGATATGTTGAAAATCACTTTGCGTATTTACAAGCTGTTCTTTTATTTTTAAAGATAATTTCACATTCTTTGTGTGATGCTCTGAAAACCATAATTCCATATGAACTCCTTACTGCGTAACGAATAACGCGCAAATAAACGAAACCGGTTACATTAATGTGTTCATTGTTCTACGATACTAAGGTAATCCACCTTCATATCCTTAGGACCTGTAAGGGAACTTCCCTTTTCTTTCGCATAGGTTATATAATCAATTACCTCTCTGGTAATCCGTTCCCCTGGTGCAAGAATTGGTATCCCCGGAGGATAGCACATGACAAATTCACCTGAAATTTGATTGATACTATCCTTTAGTGCAACGGATTTTTTAGAACTGTAAAATGCCTTTTGCGGCGTTAGTACCACATCCGGTTGGATGTATTCCTGATTAAGCATACCGAATTTTTCTTTTTGGTAATGCCGTTTGATATCCGATAATGCAGAAACTAAACGCTCTATTTCAAATGCACGGTCTCCGGCAGTTACAACGGCAAGAATATTACCGAGATCACCAAATTCAATTTGGATGTCATATTCATCCCGAAGCTTATCATATACTTCAATACCGGCAAGTCCCACATCTAAGGTATTGATCGATAATTTCGTCTGATCGAAATCAAAGATGGTGTCTCCATTGATTAGTTCTTTTCCGAATGCATAGTATCCGCCAAGATGATTGATTTCATTTCTTGCATAATTCGCCAGTGCAATCGTCTTGGATACAATCTCCTTACCATGAAGGTACATATGCTTCCTTGCAAGATCCAGGGAAGTCATCAATAAATAGGACCCGCTGGTTGTCTGTGTTAAGTTAATGATCTGCCTGATATACCCCGGATCAACCGTATTCCTACTGACCAGGAAGGAGCTTTGCGTTAGTGATCCTCCGGTTTTATGCATACTAACGGCTGCCATATCCGCTCCGGCTGCCATAGCACCAATCGGAAGGTTTTCCCCGAAATAAAAATGAGCACCATGCGCTTCATCCACTAATACCTTAATGCCATTGGCATGGGCTAAGGATACGATTTCTTTCAGATTGGAGCAAATTCCGTAGTATGTCGGATTATTAACTAAGATTGCTTTTGCATCCGGATGCTGCGCAATCGCCTCTTTGATATCATCTATTGCCATTCCCAAAGGAATACCCAGTCTTTCATTCACCCCAGGATTGATGTAAACGGGAATTGCACCGCAAATTACCAGGGCATTAATCGAACTTCGATGGACATTCCTTGGCATGATAATTTTATCCCCGGCTTTGCAGGTAGACATGATCATAGCCTGAACGGCTGATGTGGTTCCATTCAACATAAAAAAAGCAGAGTCCGCCTGAAATGCTTCCGCAGCTAATTCCTCAGCAGCTTTAATAACGGAAACCGGATGAATAAGATTATCCAGAGGCTTCATGGAATTCACATCTAATTTTAAGGTTTCCTGTCCAAGGAATTCTGCCAGTTCCGGATTTCCTCTTCCGCCTTTATGACCGGGAACATCAAAATGTACGACTCGTTCCGCTTTGTGCCTGATTAATGCCTCGTAAATCGGCGCATTCTGCTGTGTGTATTTCATCTTTACCCTCATTCCTAGCTTATTAAAACGATAAATCAATAAATATTCATTCCACTAAAAATCTCAATCATTTCCTTGCGGAGGTTATTGGTTATATCTAGTCTTTGTTTCGGAGGTAGCTCGTATACATCCTTATTAAAGAGATAATTCTGAAGTTCGATCTCTTTAATAAGCATTTTTGTATGAAAGATATTGGATTGATATACATTTACATCAATCGCATCATATCTTTGTAACGTCTTGTCATCTATATAATCCTGAATGGATGTAATATCATGGTCGATAAAGTACTTCTTTCCATGGACATCTCTGGTAAATCCTCTAACACGGTAGTCAATGGTGATAATATCTGAATCAAAGCTGCCAATCAGATAATCCAATGCATTCAAAGGAGAAATCTCTCCACAGGTTGAAACATCAATATCGACACGGAAAGTAGATATCGAATTATCCGGATGGTGTTCCGGAAAGGTATGAACCGTAACATGGCTCTTATCCAAATGGGCATGAACGCTTCTTCCCTGATCAATGACACCTTTCCCTTGGTTACATGTGGAATCAATATGTTCTTGTGACAATCTTCCTTCTGCGATTAAAATATTTACCGAAGCTCCCTGTGGATCATAATCCTGCTTCGATATATTAAGAATATGTGCTCCAATCAAATCGGTAACATCTACAAGGATCTTCGTTAATCGTTCAGAATTATATTGCTCATCAATGTAAGCAAGATAATCATTTTGCTCCCTCTCACTTTTTGCATAGCATACATCATAGATATTGAAGCTAAGTGTTTTTGTGAGGTTGTTAAAGCCATAGAGTGTAAGCTTTGTATCCAACCCTAACATCCCAACCTTTCTAACATGACAAGCGCTTGTCACTTAATATGCTTATTATAAAGCTTGGACTATTATACAAAAATGTATACCAGTTCGCAAGCATTATTTTTACTTTCCCTAAACTCAAAGTTTAGTATTTGTGTTACTTATAGTGTGTTTTTTACCACTTTTACAAAAAGTAAAAAAATGCAAATCCGTAAAGCATTAAAATATGGTAATTATCAGTATCCATGGGATTTTTATATTTTAATTAAAATTTTTTAATAAAATTTGTGAATTTATAGAGATTCGCCGATATTCTACATGAGTAGACCGTTGTTTCATAGATTTTCAATATAAACAAGATGAATTGGTTTGCCAATTCCCTTGTTATGAAAAAATTGGCATGCCAATTCTTTTTATCATGAATAATAAACCGGAATACGGGAATCTGCATTCTATTTTCAAAATCCCTAATTCCGATTAAGTTAATATCATTCCTGTGATTTTTAATAATATTTCTAAAATTAAAGAATAATTGAAAGAACAGGATTATATTATTCCGCTTCTAAATCAAAATTTATAATTCCCACTTTCATTATTCTTTCTTTAGATTAGATATCCAGCTTTAATTGTGCCTCTTCCTCTGCTTCCAGCTTAAATTCCTCTTTGATCTCCGGTTTTAATTCCGGGAGTGCATCTAAGGAGCTCAATCCGAAGTTTCGCAGGAACTCCTCTGTAGTTCCAAAAAGTATTGGCCTTCCGGGGGCATCCAAACGTCCCATTTCGCAAACCAGATTATATTCTATCAATTTATTTACGGCATGATCGGATTTTACGCCACGGATTGCTTCAATCTGAAGCTTTGTTATGGGTTGCTTGTAAGCAATTATGGATAATGTCTCTAATAAGGCATCCGTAAGTACATGTTTTTTGGGAACATGTGCTATCTTAATAATAGAATCATAAAGGGAAGGTTTGGTACACATTTGATAGGAGCCTTCCAATTCAATGATTTGAATTCCCCGATCCTCACTTGCATACTTATCCATCATGTTATGTATGATTTTTCTGGTAGTATCTTCATCATGTTCTATGGCAGCAGCGATACGACTAAGCTCCACCGCTTCCCCCATAGTAAACAGGATTGCTTCTATCTGTGCTTCAGCATAATTTATCTCCATTATAAGTCATCCTCCTCCATCAACATAATATCATTTGCAAGATATTCAATCTTAATATCATCAAATAAATGTTCCTGTTGTATCCGAATTCTTCCCATTTTCATCAGCTCCAGTATGCCTAGAAAGGTAACGACAATCTCCATTCTACTGTGCTGTGACTCTAATAAGTGACGGAAGGAAAATGTTCGATGTTTTAAACCATACTCCTGTATCTGATTTAATTTCTTGGAAAGATTAATTTCTTCTTTTTCAATCTTACCAAATTTACTTCGAATAGGGTCAATTTTATCCTCTTGCTTTTTCATAATCGTCTTGTATATTTCTTGCAGTTTCATTAAAGTTAGGCCCGATAGCAGTTCTTGGACATTAACTTCTTCTTTATAATCTGCAATCTCTTCCGGAATGGTTGGTGGTTTAAATACGCTCCTGGAAGCATCCTGTTCATAGTCCTTCAATTCCTCGGAAATATATTTAAACATTTTATATTCCAGCAAGCGTTCTACCAATTCCTGTCTTGGGTCAACTTCTTCCTCTTCTTCGCTTTCCTCTACTGGCAGCAGCATCTTTGACTTAATATTGATTAAGGTAGCAGCCATAACTAAGAATTCACTCATAATTTCCAAATTCTTAGTTTCCATTGCATTAATGTATTCCATATATTGCTCGGTAATTTCCGCAATAGGGATATCATAGATATTAATCTTGTTTTTATCTATCAAATGAAGGAGAAGATCCAAGGGACCTTCAAACACTTCAAGTTTTACTGGTAAATTACTCATACTACCTCCAAGTTTGTATGATTTTACTACAAAGCAGATTCAAATGTTGATTTACTTTTTCACATATAAATGGCTAAATTTCGATAAGCAAATCTAATGTTTATGCTTCCTCTGCTTCATGTGATATGTGTACAACGATCAATTCTGGGGGATTGAAAATACGTGGCATATTGGAATGCGTGCCGAGCCCCCTGGAAATAATCATCGTCTTCCCATCCTTTGTAAACCTTCCCGCATCATATTTTGGAAAAAGCTTCACTGATGGGGATATTAATCCTCCAAGAAATGGTAGTCGGACTAATCCACCATGTACATGACCTGATAGTATTAAGTCAGCACCCCAAGCAACATAATCTTCAAAATAGATTGGATTATGGGCAATTAAGATATGAAAAATATCCTTAGCCTTCTTGCCAAACGTTGCTTTCAAAAATTCCTGCACGGATTGTGGCTTTTGGACAGTAGAATTATCATTTGATGCTTGTCCTTTATGATTAGGCCTTACATAATATGCCATGTCTAAAGATAATCCGCAAACAAGAAGCTCGCTAGTCATATTCTTTCGGTTTTGGTTACGATTTGCATTACGGTTGATATCTCCGATTGTAAGTGAGATTTGATTATTATCCAAGAATTCAATCCCAAAACTTTTTAAACGCTTCTTGTATTCTACCCAAGTAGAAAATAGGTTCTTACGCCTGATAATCTCTGCTTCTTTCAAATTTGACTCTTGCAAATTATCCAATAGCTGTTCAAAATACTGCTCGTGATTACCATATCCATAGTAGATTTTATATTTATTTGATAGTATTTTCAATAGGGTAAAAGCATTGCTGGGAACACAGAATTGTCGTTTGGTTACCATATCTCCCGCAATCAGAATAAAATCAGGAGATATCGAATCGATTTTCTCAATCAACCTTTTGTTATTTTTACCAAGGGAATGATTATGAAGATCGGATAAAACAACGAATTTCACATCATGAAAATCAGAGCCAAGCTTCTTTGACGAGATTTTATATTCCGTCGTTGTAAGAAACTTAAGCTCTATCCTAGACCATAAAATTAAGAGCATGATTAGCCCGACTGCAATTGCAATTAAGTACATATGCTCCCCTTCCCATTCTAGAATCAATTAATAACACCCAAAATATATAATATATTTATAACCCGATAATTTATATTGAATAATCCGAAAATTACAATCAATTAATCAGAAACGTTTTATATGAATCATTATTATACTATACTTGTTTTCCATGAAAGTGTCAATATAAGGAATATGATGTTTATCTGCTAGCGCAATCCCAGAACGAACTCACACTTTAGAATTTCATAATTTTTGATACCCAATCCTAAAAGCCCAGATAAAAGTTACCCTCGATATTATGATAACTCGTATGCTATAAAATAACCAATGATTTTTTAAGCATTTTACATATATAACCAGTTTCTAAGTGCATATCTTATTATGCTGTTAGTATATAAAGTGAACACTTATAAGATAAAATAAAGCCAGCGCCTTATGACGCTGGCCTTTAAATAGACGAATGTTATGTAATAATAAGATACACCACAAAACATCTTTAATTTGTTGCTAAGAAATATCTTTTTAGGATCTTTTCAAAACACTCCTTAAACCCTGCTTTATCCACATTTTCTGAAGCCAGTATGTCGACCGTACCGATTTTCTCATTCTCATAGTAATATACAATTTCTCCGATTTTATCATTCTTTGCTACAGGAGCCGGCACTTCCTCCAGAAGCACCACTTCTTTGCGGATATTTTCCTGAGATTTTCCTTTGGAACATAGGTATGAGAATGGCCCGGCTACGGCTCCCTGCACCTGATCCGAAACCCCTTTGGCTACTTTCACCGGTGCAATCGAGAGATCTTTATTATCATCCCGATAGATACTGTAATTTGCAAATCCATAATTAAGGAGTTTTGTTGCTTCCGCAAAACGGGTTTTCGTATCCGGAGCAGCCATAATCACAGCAATAAGATCCATATTATTTCTTCTGGCAGTTGCGGATAGGCAATACTTTGCAAGACCTGTGGAACCCGTCTTTAATCCGGTTGCCCCATCATAGAAGCGCACCAATTTGTTGGTATTGGTTAAACCAAACTCCGATTGCCCCTTCCGGGTTTTATGTATAATCGTATCCATCCAAATCGTAGCGTATTTGCTAATCTCCGGATGTTTCATGATTAATTCTCGGGACATCAAAGCCACATCATAAGCTGTGGTATAATGATTGTCGACATCCAAGCCGCAGCAATTTACGAAATTGGTATTGTTCATTCCCAATTCTTTCGCTCTTTGGTTCATTCTGGCAACAAATTCCTCTTCAGAACCGGCGATAAATTCTGCCATGGCCGTTGATGCGTCATTGGCGCTGGCGACACTGATGCATTTAATCATCGTTTCTACTGTTTGCACCTCATAGGGTTCCAAAAATACTTGAGATCCGCCCATGGAAGCGGCATGCTCGCTTACCGTTACCTCATCTGTTAAACTAATCTGACCGGCTTCCATTGCCTCAAAAATTAATAGCAAAGTCATGATTTTTGTAATACTTGCCGGACGCAGTCTCTCATCTTTATTTTTTTCATATAGAATTGTTCCTGTAGAGCCCTCCATAAGAACGACGGATGGAGATTGCAGGTCCATTTTCGCATCCACCGTTGCAGTAACAGGAATCGCGCTCCCAGCTACATCGGGCGTTGTATTCCTGATACTTGCATAGGTTACTGCTGGAGCTAATAAGGAAAGAAGTAAAATACAAGAAATTAAAATGGCATATATCTTTTTCATATCCACTCCGAAATAATCTATTATTAATATTTTAATCCTAGCTTTCTGATTTTAGACCAATCCTAATAGAAATTTGTCTGCAAAAAGTCTTTTATCTTACGTTAACCACACATTTTAATTTCTTTCCTTTCCATTTCGCTGTAATCACTGTTCTCCCCGGTTTTTTCGCCTTAACCTTTCCCGTCATTGATACGGAAGCCACTTTGGGGTTGGTGCTTTTCCATTGAACGAATTTTGCAGGTCCTAATACTTTTAAGCGGTAACTTTCACCGGTGGACAATCGCAAATTATCCTTATTGATATCAATAACACGTACTCGACATTTGAGTTTTTTGCCATCCACTTTAGCAATGATGTAGGCTTTTCCTGTACGATATGCAAATATTCTTCCATTGAAATTTACCCCTACCACACGGAAATTGGTGGTATAATAAGTTACTCTTTTGTTAATTGCATTGACATAAAGGTGGTCTTCTTCTCCCTTCTTTAATACAATATCCTGTTCACTAAGTTGTAGTTTGAAAGGCGTTTGAATTATTCTTCGATAAAATAATGATGTATTCATAATAAAGCCACGAAATATAACTAGGGCAATTATTATAATCACAATGATTTTCAATAAATTATTTATTGGGCTTTTACACGGGCATCCACATTGGGGTTTATGCATGATTCCCTCCCATTTTTAATTTACCGGTTGTTAAACACAGATAAATATTTTCATTATTACTATATTATGTTGAACTCGTTGAATATTGAATTGCATATTATGAAGTTATAAGTAGCGATTTTATTATTCTGTCGTATAGCAATAAAATAAGGTACATTTCGAATAAGAATTTTGCGCCTGAAATGTTAAGCGTAATTACATAGCAATAAAACAAGGTACATTTTCGAATTTCAAGAATGGATTGACGGAAATGACAAAAAACGTTAGAATATATCAACAATGAAAAGGGAGTTGACTACAAATGAGTTTTAAGTTTATTAAAGAAGTAATTTCACCGGAAGAATTGGTAAAAGCTTATCCCCTGCCGGAGAGAGATGTTCTTAGAAAGAGAGAACGCGATAAGCAGATAAAAGATGTTATAACAGGTAAATCAGATAAATTCCTCGTAATTATCGGACCATGTTCCGCTGATAATGAAGATTCTGTATGCGATTATATTTCCCGTCTGGCAAAAGTGCAGGACAAGGTAAAAGATAAACTGATTATCATCCCCAGAATCTACACCAATAAGCCAAGAACCACAGGGGAAGGTTATAAGGGGATTATCCATCAACCGGATCCTGAGAAGGAACCGGATATTCAGGAAGGAATTATTGCTATGAGAAAAATGCATCTTCGTGCGATTGCAGAGACAGGCCTTACCGCTGCTGACGAGATGCTCTATCCCGAAAACTGGCCTTATGTAGAAGATATCCTTTCCTATGTGGCAGTCGGTGCCCGTTCTGTTGAGGATCAACTGCATAGACTAACCATTAGTGGGATGGACATTCCGGCTGGTATGAAAAATCCAACCAGCGGTGATTTCTCAGTAATGTTAAATTCCGTCGTTGCAGCGCAGGCAAGCCATACCTTCCTCTACCGTCAATGGGAGGTAGTTACTTCCGGTAACCCGCTTGCGCATACCGTACTTAGAGGAGCAGTTAATAAGCATGGGCAATCCATTTCAAACTATCATTATGAAGATCTGATCCTATTAGTCAACATGTATCAGGAACGGGATTTAAAGAATCCTGCGATTATCGTAGATGCAAATCATGCAAATTCAAATAAGAATTATAAAGAGCAACCTAGAATTGTGAAAGAAGTTCTTCATAGCCGTAGGATATCTTCCGAAATAGCCCAATATGTAAAAGGTGTAATGATTGAAAGTTATATCGAGGGTGGAAATCAAAAGATCAACGAGCATATCTATGGTAAATCCATCACAGATCCATGCCTAGGCTGGGAGGAATCCGAGAAATTAATCTATGATATAGCGGATCATGTTTAATAGATATCTGCAATCTACAATTGTAGAACGCGAATACTTGGGTTTGATTTTCGTATGAAATACTTATAAATTAAAAGGCCCCTATGATGTCAAAAGTTTGACCATAGGGGCATTCTTGTATTCTATACAGCGTATCCCAGTCACACTCTCGGATGTGCCTTTAAATATACTTCTCTACTATTCTTATGATTTCTCGATATATATTGTTGAGTTGACATAATATCATTATGTCCCATCAACTCTCTGACACTTTCCAAATCCGCACCATTCTCAATCAAATGCATTGCAAAAGACCGCCTTATTCGGTTTGGATTAACCCCTTTCATACCGGCAGCTTCTGCATATCCTTTGATAATTTTCCAAAATCCTTGCCTGCTTAACTGTTCCCCTGATGTATTTAAAATCAGATACTCACTGCCTTGTCGATCAAAAATTTCCTTGCGGATTGCCAGGTATGCTTCAATTGCTTCTTTCGCCGGTATACCAAAAGGAATATTACGTTCATTTTTTCCTTCACAAGTGATATATTTCATTTTCAAATTTACATCGGATAATTTTAATGATATCAGTTCTGATACTTTAATTCCGGTTGCATAAAGTAATTCCAGCATGGCACGATCCCGTATTCCTTTGGAAGTGTTGATATCCGGTTGCTGAAGAAGCAGCTTTATGTCATTAATATCCATAATTTCCGGTACTTTTCTCGTGATTTTAGGAGGTTTTAACCGCTCAGAAGGGTCTTTATTAATCTTGCCTTGCTTAATAAGATACAGAAAGAAGTTTTTCATTGAGGATATATTTCTGGAAACAGACGCTGGTGAAAATCCTTCTCTTTCCAAATTTAAAACATAGGAATTTAAGCTTGTCTCACTAATTTTACCAATTGTGTTTATCTCTTGCTGTTGAAGATAAGACTGTAGTTTTTTTAAATCATTTCGATAAGCCTGAATCGTATTCTGAGAGACATGCCTAACCTCCCGAAGATATGTAGTAAATTCGTTGATATGTTGTTCCATTTCCTACCTCCTCATTTGAATCATTACGATTGCAACTTACTTATATCGTATTATCGTAATGGAATTACCATATTGTATCATTAACCAATCGCAATCGTGATAAATAAATGGACTGCTTTCTTAAGTAGAAAGGCTCCTACGTAAGCTTCTAAGAAGCTACCGATAAGCAAAGCCAATGCCAGTACTAGGATTAGGAATAAGTAAGGTCTTATTATACGAAATAATCCGAACAGATGGCTGCGATTATCATGATAAATCTTTCTGCAAAGTTCAAAACCTTTGTATAAGCTAATCAACGCAACAGGTAGATATATGATCCCATGGGGAAATTCAAACAAAAGAACAAGAAGCAAACCCTTAATACCATATTGCATCGTTACTTGGGAAATAAAAAATCCGGCATAAAATCCGAAAACACTGACCTTTAATGCCATATAGGGTATCCCAAGAATCGTAATACTTAGTAACCAAAACAGAAGAAATTCTTTAAAATTTTCGCTTAAGATATACAAAAAAAATCCTGCATAGTCGACATCATTTTGATCGATGTCATTAAATATTTTCATCTGATAATCTTTCACCTGAACCACATAGGAATCTCTAAAAATGTTGGCTGATAGAACACCAAAAAATAACCCGCAGATTAATAATATAATAGCCATCTGAACTATATTCAAATTTTGCAATTGAAATCTGAGCCGTCTCATATTATTGTCCACTCCGTTTTCAATGATAAGACCGACACCGAAAAGGAAATGATTGCTGTTTTGTCGGGCTTTTCATACTTCTCTCTATATCAAAGATATGAAATAGAAAACGAATTAGAACAAGCATGTAAAATTATAATCCCATTTTTGCTTTATAGCTTAGAATACCTGCAATCGTTTTTGCATCCATGATTTTTCCTTCGAAAATCATTTGCACTAGTTCCTCTATCGAATAACGTTCGATTGATACGAATTCATCTTCATCCAGATGTTGATTAGTTCTGGTTAAATCGTTGGTATAGTAAATGGAGATTCGTTCATTACTGAAAGCTACCGTGGTATAAATATCAATTAAGTGATGGGCATCCCCTGGTCGATATCCGGTTTCTTCCTCACATTCCCGGATTGCACAGGTTTTATTATCTTCCCCGGGATTTAATCCACCAGCAGGTATCTCTAAACTTTCCTGATCGATTGCATTTCGATATTGTCGTACCATGATGATTTTGCCGTCTGCATCAACGGGAATCATAGCAGAGGCACCTTTATGATTGATAAAATCAAAGGTAACCTGCTTCTTGCCATTAACTTCAATGGTATCCTTGTAGTAATCAATAATGCTTCCCTTGTTAGCCAGTTCTCTGCGAACTCGTTTGTAATGATCCATGATAATCATCAAGTCCTTCCTTAAATCTAATTATGTTAAATACCATTCAATCCACATTTTATTATATCCATTGTTTAAAACGGAAATCTTAGCTCAATTTACTGCTTACGCAATTGCTCTGATCTAAGGTAGCAAGCGTCCGTCGCTTTCATTATGGCATTACGGAAACCATACTCTTCCAGTGCTTTAACCCCGGCGATGGTGGTTCCACCGGGCGAGCATACTTTATCCTTTAATAATCCGGGATGTTCACCGGTCTCAAGCACCATGGCTGCCGCTCCAAGCATTGTCTGTGCGACTAATTTATATGCTTTCGCTCTAGGAATGCCATAGCTGACTACGCTATCCGCCAAAGCTTCGATAAACATGTAAGCATAGGCAGGTGAGCTTCCGCTTGCAGCTACAACGGCATTCATGAGATTTTCATTGAATACTTCATATTTGCCAAAGGAAGAAAAGAAACGATCAATTATTTTATGTTCTTCTTCCGAATAAGAATCATCGGAAAAGCTGATACCTGTCATACCCTGTGATACAAGTGCAGGGGTATTGGGCATTGCTCTTACAACTCTGACAGATTTTGATAAATGCTCCTTAATGGAGGCAATTGTTATACCAGCAGCCAAGGAAATGATAACATGTTCACTGGTTACCGTATCTTTAATCTGTGCTAAGACCTCAGGAAATACCTGAGGTTTGACAGCCAGAACCAGATACTTGCTAAGTTCTGCTACTTTTCTATTATCATCCATATAGGAGATGCCGGTTTCTAGAGAGATTTCTTCTTTCCGCTTTAATGTAGCGCTGTTAAAAATAACTTCCTCTTTTCCAAACGTTCGCATTGCAGCTTTCAATAAGGGATAACCCATATTACCTGCACCAATAAATCCAAATAACGCCATATTGTTCCTTCTTTCCAAATTACAATATCATTTACTGAATACTATTTTAACATATGCAATGGAATTGGTAAACAAATACATACAAGATGGATGGCAAGCCGGTTCATTTTTCATAAGCAAAAAGGGTAATGTATTTCGTCTATCATACACTACCCTTACTTTTTATTCTAACTGACTTGTAAATTGTTCAATCCGATCGAGACCTTTCTTAATTTGCTCAAGCGAGATTGCATAGGATAACCGAATATGATCATCGAAACCGAAATCGGTACATGGAATTACAGCTACATTAAATTCCTCAATCAATATTTTCGCCAGTTGATCAACATCTGCGACGGTTGTTCCTTTATATTTCTTGTTTAATATTTCACTGATATCAACGAATAAGTAAAACGCACCCTGTGGCTTTAAAGCAGAGATATATGGTATGTCGGAAACTCTTTCATACATATAATCTCTTCTTCTGTTAAACTCCTCGTTCATTGCAAAAACAGAGTCCTGCGGACCGGTTAATGCTTCATATGCTGCTTTTTGCGCAATGGAATTCGGATTCGATGTCTGGTGACTTTGGATGCTGCTCATGATTTTTGCAATTTCTTTCGAGGAACCGGTATAACCAATTCTCCAACCGGTCATGGAATAACTTTTTGCAAGACCGCTGACGGTAATGGTACGTTTATAAATCTCTTCTCCCAAGGACGCTATACTTACCTGCTCACTGTCTCCATAGGTAAGATTTTCATAAATTTCATCGGATACCACATAGATATCCCTCTTAACAGCAACATCAGCAATCGCTTCAAGCTCTTCCCGAGTATAAATCATACCGGATGGATTATTCGGTGAATTAATGATTAATGCTTTTGTACTAGGGGTGATGGCAGCATCAATCTGCTTGGCGGTAACTTTATAATTCTGCTCCTTTCCGGCGCGGATAAATACCGGTACACCATCAGCTAACTTTACAATTTCCGGATAGCTGAGCCAGTAAGGGGAAGGAATAATTACCTCATCACCGGGATTTAGAATTGCCTGAAATATATTGGTTAAGGAATGTTTTCCACCATTACTGATGACAATTTGATCCGGGCTATATTGTATTCCATTAAAACGATAAAATTTATCGCAAATTGCCTGTTTTAACTCCTGCGTTCCGGATGCAGGGGTATACTTCGTAAATCCATCATGAATTGCTTTAATCGCCGCATCACAGATATTTGCCGGTGTGTTAAAATCCGGTTCTCCTGCTCCAAAACCAACAACATCAATTCCTTTTTCTTTTAACTCTTTTGCTTTAGCAGTTATTGATAATGTTGAAGAAGGCTTAACTGCCATAGCCTTTACAGATAATGTTAGCGCCATAATACACCGTCCTTTTCCCGTTAATTCTATGTTATTACCTTTTGTATGTTAAATACATACGAGATATTATACTTTTTCTTTTTAAGTAAGCTATTTTATATTCTCGAAACCTTTATGTAATCCCCAAAATAATGAAGTTTTGCTCTATGAAAATATTAACCTCTCAAAAAATATATTGCACATTATAATATATAAGATTTAATATTGCAATAAAAATATCGCGAAAAATTCAAAAAAAGTTTTTATGTCGTGCTCATATGTCCGTGTATGACGGAATTTTAATGTAGTTTGTATTTTAAGATGGTTATCATCTGTATCAAAACAGAACTTGTTAATGGCATTAAAGCATAAACTCATTGAAATTATTCAAAAGATAAGAAATTAATAACTAAAAAAACCTTATAAATGCATTTCTACATTTATAAGGTTTTATTATTTTCTTATTCATGATAAAAAAATTGCTTTTTAATTCTTTTATTTAGCGTATTCTGTTACGCGTGATTCTCTGATCACGTTAACTTTAATCTGTCCTGGATATTCTAACTCATTCTCAATTTTCTTTGATAAGTCACGTGCAAGTAATATCATATCAGCGTCGGAGACTTGTTCTGGTATAACCATTACTCGAACCTCTCTACCCGCTTGGATTGCATATGACTTTTCAACCCCCTTAAAACTATCGGTAATATCTTCAAGTTGTTTCAGTCGGTTCGTATAGGTTTCCAATGTTTCACGTCTTGCACCAGGTCTTGCTGCGGAAATCGTATCCGCTGCTTGTACGATACATGCAATTAGTGATTGGAACTCAACATCCCCATGATGTGCTTCAACTGCATTAATAACAACTGCTGGCTCTTTGTATTTTCTACATAAGTCAACTCCAATCTGTACATGAGTTCCTTCTACTTCATGATCGATTGATTTACCAATATCATGCAATAATCCAGCACGTTTTGCCAGTCTTACATCAACTCCAATTTCTGCAGCTAATAGCCCTGATAAAATAGCTACTTCAATGGAATGCTTTAATGCATTCTGACCATAGCTTGTCCTAAATTTCATCTTACCAAGAAGTTTCACAAGTTCCGGATGAATTCCATGAACACCGACTTCCAAGGTAGCAGCTTCTCCTGCTTCCTTAATCTGAATATCCACTTCTTTTTGGGCTTTTTCAACCATCTCTTCAATTCTGGCAGGATGAATTCTACCATCAACAATCAATTTTTCCAGAGCTATTCTTGCAACTTCTCTTCGAATAGGATCAAATGCTGATAGAATGACAGCTTCAGGAGTATCATCAATAATTAAGTCAACACCAGTCAGTGTTTCTAATGTCCTAATGTTGCGTCCTTCTCTACCAATGATTCTTCCTTTCATTTCGTCGTTAGGAAGCTGGACAACAGAGATTGTTGCCTCAGCAACATGATCTGCAGCACATCTTTGGATTGCTGTAACAATATAATCCTTAGCTTTCTTTTCTGCTTCTTCCCGCGCTTTACTTTCCAGTTCTTTGATCAACATTGCGGTTTCATGTTTAACTTCTTCTTCAACAGTCCTTAAAAGATATTCCTTAGCTTGTTCGGAGGTTAATCCTGAAATCTTTTCTAACTCTTGCAATTGCTTTTCCTGGAACTTTTCAATTTCTTCCGCTTTTTTCTCCAGTTCAGCTTCTTTCGCAGCGAGTCGAGATTCCTTCTTTTCCAGTGCTTCGGTTTTCTTGTCCAAAGTTTCTTCTTTGGTCAAAACCCGCTTTTCGTATCGCTGTAGTTCTGCTCTTCGTTCCTTGGTTTCCCTCTCGAAATCATTCTTTGCTTTTAAAGCTTCTTCTTTGGCTTCGAGTAGGGCTTCACGCTTCTTAGTTTCTGCAATTTTTAATGCTTCATCTATGATATCTCTAGCTTTTTCCTCGGCACTGCCTATTTTTGCCTCATAAACCTTGATGCGATAAGCAGTTGCTAACTTCCAAGTGAAAAAAGCTACGATAACGAAGGTTACGACAATAGCAATCACTATCGGTAAAGCATCTTGCACAGGAGCACCTCCTTATTCAATTTTCATTGTACAAAAATACAACACTTAAATTTTATAATGATTTTATAAATATGTCAAGTAGACCAACGGATATTTTATCAATTATGTCAAAATATAGTAGAATTTCGTTCAAATATCTACTACACTTTAAACACATGGTACTAATTGCCTATACAACTGATTGGGATTTTCATTTATTAGTTGGTCATACGATACCTATGATTCTTCATGGAATAAGGATTATGCGTACTCATATGTTCATAGCAAAAATGCTACGGATTTTAATTCCTCTTATTCTTGTAATGTACCCATGTAGTAAAAGCCTTTGCTTTCCTCAAGATATACATCCACAATCTTACCAATGAGACTCTTGTCACCTTTAAAATGCACTAGAAGATTATTGCTTAAACGTCCGGTAAGTAGATTTGGATCTTGCGCATTGATTTCCTCCACAAGAACCTTTTGAACTGTATGCTCATCTTTGCCGGCTGCTTTTGCTGCACATTCCTTTACCAGTTTCAACAAGCGGTCAAAACGCTCTTTCGCAACGGTTTCCTCTACCTGATTCTCCATAGCCGCTGCGGGAGTACCCGTACGTCTTGAATATAGGAATGTAAATGCATTCTCATAGCATGCTTTACGAACGACATCCAGGGTTTCCAAGAAGTCCTCTTCCGTCTCTCCCGGGAATCCAACGATAATATCCGTCGTTAAGGAGATATCCGGTATCGCTGTACGGATACGGTCTACCAAGTCAAGATATTGTTCCTTTGTATAACGGCGATTCATGATTTTAAGTAGTCTTGTACTTCCGGATTGTAAAGGTAAATGAAGGTGTCTACAGATTTTCTTGCTTTCCTTCATTACATCGATTAATTCCTGGGACAGATCCTTTGGATGGGAGGTCATAAAACGAATTCGCTCGATACCATCGATTTTCTCAACCTCTCTTAAAAGCTGTGCAAATGTCATAGGATTCTTTAAGGTCTTACCGTAGGAGTTTACATTCTGCCCAAGCAGCATGACCTCAACAACTCCATCCGCCGCCAAAGCTCTAATCTCATTCAGTATGTCTTCCGGATTACGGCTGCGTTCTCTTCCTCTTACATATGGTACAATACAATAGCTGCAGAAGTTATTACAGCCATACATAATATTGACACCCGCTTTAAAGATGTATTTGCGTTCACTTGGAAGGTCTTCCACAATCAGATCGGTATCTTTCCAAAGATCGATTACAACTCGATCTGACAGAAGCCTTGTTTGAAGCAGCTCCGCCAACTTAAATATATTATGAGTACCAAATATAATATCAATAAATTTATATTTTGCCTTAATCTTTTCAACTGCTTCCGGTTCCTGCATCATGCATCCGCATAAGGCAACCAGCATATTAGGATTTTTCTCTTTCAATCTGCCGACATATCCTAAGTGTCCATACACCTTATTATTTGCATTTTCTCTTACGGTACAGGTATTATATAGTACAAAATCGGCTTCTTCCGTATCGGTTTCTACATATCCAATCTGTTTCAAAATACCGGATATTTTTTCAGAATCCCGACTGTTCATCTGGCAACCAAAAGTAACGATATGATATGTTTTCTTTCTTCCTGTCTTTTGCTCTTCTATTTCATATAATTTTCTTAATTCCTTAATAATATTTTGCTGTTTTATCGTCTCAAGTTCATTGACATTCGCTTGTATGTTACCCATTGTATCCTCCAACCTAGTAATTTAATATGTTTATTATAAATGTCAAAAGCCACATTATCAATAATAATGTGGCAAAACGGTATGAAAAAGCACTAAAGAATGCCGTTTTAAAATAAATCACGATATAATCATACTCCCAAATTCAAATATAACGAATTTTAAATCATCAAATACAGAGGACCGATATTTAGGATCAAGTGGGAAGGTTGCATTTTCATCAACCGTTTCTATCGTTAACGCCGGTTTTTTAAATTGCTCTGAAAAGTAATGTACGGTATTCCCGCCGCTGTCCCCTATATCAATTTCCTCCTCCGGAAGCATCAGACGATAATTCGTAATTTCCTTTAACCTGCGGGCAATTTTATATTGCTTCTCATTGTAAGAATCCGGCATCGTATTACGATAATAATAGATCTGTTCCCCTCTGGAATGAAAATCCAGAAATCCCAAAGGGTTATACTGATGAAATACATCAATTAACGTACGGGTTTCATTTTCACTGGCAGATTTATCATTCTTACTTTTCTGCTTCCAAAGTCTGCTCGGAAAGTTACGATTAATATCGACACCTCTGGCATTAAACTTCCACTGCTTTGCAGGGATACCGTAATGCAGGCAAGCTTTCTTTAACGGAACATTTCTTATAGAATCAAACCCTTCTAATGATATCATATAACCATCGGGATTTAATAGTGGAATAAAAAGGATTGTAAACGTTTGTAACAATTCATATGTACAGGACTGAAACATCATTTGCTGATATTCATTTTCCAAATATAACGTTGTATTGAGCAATTGATTTTTTAAGTCTTGCTTTTCTGCTTTATAGGTTTTAAAAATTTCCGCATAGAATTCAATGATGCGCAATAGTACAATCGGATTTATAATTTCCCTTGCATGAACTCCTGCGCAGCAAACCATATAATTATTTCCTAAGCCTAATTTGAGTAAAAGGATGTCACGATTGTCGTGAGATTTTCCAATCGTGACACATTGTAATATATCATGGTATTGATTGGCTAAAGCCTTAGAAATATTAACAAATTTATCATAAGAGAAAATGGCTTCATCAAAATCAACTATCATTTTACAGACCCCTAGCAATTCATTCAATCATAATATTCTATGATGAAAGCTGCAAAATTATGATAATTATCTGTAATATGATATTCCTATTGATAATGAAGAAAAACACTAATCTATCTGATAAAAAATCTGAGCGATTGGCGAATCCTCGGAAAGGATTAACGTCTTATTCTCCCCTGTTAACGAAGCTCTTGCCGCATCAAGGGAACGGATAAAGGTATAGAATTCTGCTCGCTTCGGGTCAGAATATGCTTCGGAAAGGATTCTCATATATTCCGCTTCCCCTTCCGCAACAATTTTGGCTGCCTCCGTCTTCGCATTGGAGATGCTGATAGCCACTTCTTTATCCGTCTGATTACGGATCATCTGCGCCTCCGATTCACCCTCTGCAGTATAAGTTGCAGCCATCTGCGCACGCTCACTGATCATTCGATTAAACACAGCAGTTTTATTATCGCTTGGAAGATCCAGATGCTTTGTTTCAACGGAAATTAATGTGATACCATAATTTTTCATCGTGTCTCCGATATTCTCCATGAAAGCCTGATCCAGTTCACCATCTCTTCCACTGATTACTTCCGCTTGTGATAAACTGCTGATAACATTTTTCATGGCATTATAAACCGTTGTATCTATTCTGGATTCCGCCAATGTAATAGAGGAATTCAAGGTCTGTGCAAAGGTTAGCGGGTCGGATACTTCCCATAAAACATAGCTGTCAGCAACCATTGTTTTCTTATCCCTGGTAATCACATCGGATGCCGGCATATCATAGAACATGATCTGCTTGGGAAGCGTCTCCGTTGTTTCAAGAAACGGAGTTTTTACAGAAAGACCTGCCTGGTCAATAATCCTTTCTATTTTACCAAACTGCTTAATTAGGGTATATTCATTCTCCCTTGTTACAACAAGGGAAGTTGAAAGAAGTATGATTGCTGCAATAAGTAAGATGATAGCTACTACTCCGGATATTTTCTTAGCAGTTTTCGCCATTACTATTCCTCCCCTCTCCCGGAGGCGTTATCCTCCTGTGTAATAAATGATTCTATGGGAAGATGTTTTTGGATATTTCCATCTCCACTTTCAATAATAACCTTGATCGAAGGAAGTATATCTTCCATCGTTTCATAGAACATTCGTTGCTTTGTTATTAACGGATATTTATTATATTCTTCATACATTTCATTAAATCTTGCAACTTCTGCCTGCGCTTCGTTGATTCGTTCTGTACGTTCCGATTCAGCACTCTGTAATATCTTATCTACCTCTGCCGCTGCCTGCGGAAGCTTTTCATTGCGATACTTATTCGCATTGTTTACTGCTGTATCCTTGCCCTGCTTTGCAGTTTCAACTGATTTGAACGCTTCCATAACCTTTTCTGTCGGAGGTTGCGCATCTTGAATGGTGATATTCACAAGCTGAATACCAATATCATGTTTCTCAAGTTTTTTCAAAATGGAATCCTTAATTTGTGCTTGTATCTCATATTTACCGGTCGTAATCACGCTGTCTACATCACTGCTTCCGACAACCATTCGAATACTGCTCTGCGCCATATTTTTAAGAATAGTTACCGGCTCATCCGATGCAAATAGCACTTTTACCGGATCAGAAACTTTATACTCTACGAAGAAATCCACATTGACAAAGTTAAAGTCTTCTGTAATCATCATGGATTCTTCTTCAATGAATTCATTGGTAGCCGGATCATAACCAATCGGGAAGCCCTTAATGGTTGTATCCACTTTTTGTACTTGCTGTATAAATGGTATTTTGAAATGCAGTCCAGCAGAAGTTACCTTCTTAGCCTTTCCGAAGGTTGTCACAACCGCTTGCTCCTGCTCCTTGATTGTATAAAAGGAACCGAATAGCGTTATTGCTATAATCAAGATAACAACAACAAGGAATGCAATCCTGATAACTTTCTTAAACTTTTCTTTTAAATTGTCCCCACTTGGAAAATCATATATATTCTTTTCCGTCATATACTTGCCCTCTTTCCTAATAATATTTTCATGATTGAAAACCAATTCCGAACAAAGATATTATAATATCAAATCATGCTTTCACTTTTGCTTGTTACCGGAAAGTTCCTATCTGGTTTTAAAGGCTATTACAGTTACTCCCTGATCTGACCGTTGCCGAATATGATATATTTGGTAGTTGTAAGTGCTTTGAGACCCATCGGGCCCCTCGCATGAAGCTTTTGTGTACTTATACCGATTTCCGCACCAAAGCCGAACTCAAATCCATCGGTAAATCGTGTAGATGCATTGACATATACCGCAGCTGCATCAATTTCATTCAAGAATTTCAGAGCATGATCATAGTTCTGGGTGATAATCGCTTCGGAATGTTTCGTATTATAGGTATTGATATGGGTAATGGCTTCTTCAATACTATCAACAACTTTTAATGAGATGATACGGTCCAGATATTCCGTTGCATAGTCTTCCTCTGTGGCAGGAACACAGGTACTGCTAATCTTGCAGGCTCTTTCGTCTGCACGTATTTCAACCCCTTTTAAAGAAAGCCTCTCAACCAATAAAGGAATAAATGCTTCACTGATTTTCTTATGAACTACCAAGCTCTCACATGCGTTGCATACACCAAGTCTTTGGGTCTTGGCATTATCAATAATGTTAAGAGCCATTTCAAAATCAGCAAACTCATCCACATAGATATGGCAATTGCCCGTACCGGTTTCAATCACAGGTATGGTGCTGTTCTCAATAACGGACTTGATTAAGCCTGCGCCTCCGCGTGGAATTAATACATCAATGTATTGATTCAGGCGCATAAATTCGCTAACGACCTCTCTTGAAGTATTCTCGATCAACTGAACCGCATCAGGTGTACATCCTGCCTTTTGTAAGCCATTCTGTAATGCTTTTATAATTGCCATATTGGAATGAATCGCATCACTACCGCCACGCAGTACGACTGCATTACCGGTTTTAAAGCATAACCCAAAGGCATCCGCTGTAACATTAGGTCTGGATTCATAGATTATCCCAACGACGCCTAACGGTACAACCTTCTGTCCGATGGTAAGTCCATTCGGACGCACTTTCATAGATAAAACTTCACCAATAGGGTCCGGTAGAGCCATAATTTCAAGCAATCCGTCTGCCATCGCTTTTAACCGCTCCGGTGTAAGGCGAAGTCGATCGATTAAAGAACTTTTTATACCGTTTTTCTCAGCTATCGCAACATCCTTAGCATTCGCTGCCATAATTTGCGGCTCAGATTGCAGTATCTCCTCTGCACATAATTTTAGAACTCTATTTTTATCCTCTTGCATCATTTTACCTAATGTAATTGATGCTTCTTTTGCACGCTGTCCTATTCTGATTAAATCGCTCATGAAACACCCACCTTTCAAAATAATCTACTGTTACATATGCTTCTATTCGATTCCTTAAGCACTATAAGTGACAGGAAATGATTTTCGTAGGCAAAATAATCGCATCCATACTTATATCATGCGCATTTGCAGGAATATGGTCTATCATCTGAAACGCAAAAGCAACGGCCATTTTTATGAAATGGTTATCAGGGAATCTTGCCAGGTATCTATCATAGTAGCCTGCACCATAACCTATACGGTTACCACTTTCATCGAAAGCCAGACCGGGCATAACCATAAGATGATGTTCCTTCCGTTCATGCTCCGATGGCGAATACATACAAGCAGCATCGGGTTTCGGTTCCGGAACACCAAACTTACTCGGAATAAGTCCGTTCAAGTTATGAATTTGATAGAACTCCAAGCCATGCTTTTCTACTCTAGGAACATACACTTTCTTCTGATCCGCAATCGCTCTTTCTATAATCATTCGCGTGTCAACTTCTTTACTAAAGGATACAAAGGTAAATACTTTTAAACTGCGCTGATACACTTCTGTAGCAAATAATTGTTCCTGAATCATACGGCTTAGACGAAAATGTTCTTCTTTCGATAACTGATTCCGGATATTTTTCATTTGCTCTCGGATTTGGGCTTTCGTCATTTCATCACATCCTGTCTTAACTCTATCGTAAGAATGAAATTACTTGCAACAGAAACATTTCCCTGAATCTAGCAATTAGTTCCCTTTGCTTTGGTAATCGTGCCATCCGGATTAACGAAGGATACTTTCTCCAGGGTTCCTCTTAAGTTCTTACGTATCGCATTAATATAATCTTTTCTAAGTTTTTCTTGCTCCAGCTTTTCTTCTTCGGTTAGTCCAATTGTTTTTGATTTATGATATAGTTCGTTAATTCTTGCAATTTGCTTCTGGTCCATGATTTATCCTTTCCTTATATTGTTGATTTTTATGGTTACACTTATCAGAACACATACGAGTGTTTATTCGAGCAAGCTCGATTATGGCTCCTATATGAGTTGTTTACAACGATAAACAGATTAGGAACTCGAGAGCAAGCTCTCTCGTTCACGTTACACTTATCAGAACACATACGAGTGTTTATTCGAGCAAGCTCGATAAACACTCCTATGCGTTCTGACTAATCTGTTTATCGTGGATATTGTTTTGTTGAAATATAGTCGAGTAGATGAAAGTCTTTTATTTTGTGTGATAGGAATAGGGTACCGATTTCTTTACCGTTGATAACATGGTTGATGTTATGTATATCTACGCCGTTGGTGATTACCATATCTGCACCGGATGCTGTTGCAATTTTGGCCGCAGAGATTTTGGTAGCCATTCCACCCGTGCCTACGGAACTTGTAGTACCTTTCGCCATATCACATAACTCTTTCGTAAATTCAGTTACGCAGGAAATGAGTTTGGCGTCACTGTTTTTATGGGGATCATCCGTATATAACCCATCGATATCGGATAAAAGGATCAGTAAATCTCCTCCGACCAATGCTGTTACGATTGCGGATAAGGTGTCATTATCACCGAAGTCCAACTCATCCGTTGATACCGTGTCATTTTCATTAACAATTGGGATGACTCCCATCTTGAACAACTCATTAAAGGTATTCTGTGCATTCATTCTACTGATATCGTTGATCATCGTATATTTTGTCATTAGAATTTGTGCAGCAATTTGACTATATTCTGCAAATAATTTTTGATATAACATCATTAGGTTCGCCTGGCCTACAGCTGCGCAAGCCTGTTTGATCGTACGTTCCGTAGGTCTTTCTTTCAAACCCAATGCTTTTCTGCCGACAGCGATGGCTCCGGAAGTAACAAGTACCACATCCTTTCCTTGATTTCTCAAATCGGTAAGGATACGTACTAGACGTTCCATCTTCTCCAAATTCAAACTTCCGGTTTCTTCATGTGTTAGGGAAGAAGATCCAATTTTTATTACAATTCTCTTTTTATTCTTTAGTGCCTCTCTGGCCTCCATGTGTTTATCCTCCTTAATAAATCGGACAATACTTTGAAGCAATTGCTTCAAAGACTTTGATTCCGTCCATTGCAGCTGAGGTAATACCTCCTGCATAACCGGCGCCTTCTCCACAAGGATAAATGCCGCCGATATTACTTTCCAATGCTTCATTACGAAGTATCCGAACCGGTGAAGAAGTTCTTGATTCT
>Ga0207747_1000360_pt1 | contig 54986 bp, 79 predicted proteins | sample HigsolmetaGSP11D_FD_184839 | JGI IMG/M metagenome (GOLD analysis project Ga0207747, IMG submission 184839) | High solid enriched microbial communities from the Joint BioEnergy Institute, USA - SP1-1-D (SPAdes) | ecosystem: Engineered > Bioreactor > SSF (Solid state fermentation) > Aerobic >...
AGGGTCGCTAACCATTAGAATATTGGCGTCAACCTTTCCAATCGCTCCGTTACCCGAAAAAACAGGCAAAACAGTGTCCTTTGTTCTAGATATGGCGGCATTAAAGAAAACAATCAGATTATCACTTTTATTTGGAATCCAATTGAAATCAATAACATTCTCATCAATGGACAAACGCATTCTCCCTTTACTTGTATGTGCGAATTCAAGCATTTCCTGTCTCGAATTTATTATTTTCGGTTGGACATCCTTCAAAACAAAACCCCCCCCAAGAAAATATAAATTCGACACCCTCACATTAATTCCTTTAATCCTTTAAACAGAATCCCTGTTTTTATAGCAAATTATCGGCAACTATTTTTGGCTCCACACCACCATCCGATAAAGGGCTAGTTGCAGCTGTCAAAATGTTTTTTGAAACGATATAGTTTGAGTTTGACGATAATGTCCTAATCCCCTGATCTATCGAACCTTCATCCTTAACTATAAGAGTGTTACCACTTATAATCATATCATTACCATTTCCTACACCTATTGCCCGAATCATAGATACCTTGGTTGCGACAATAGTATTGTCAATTATCTTTGATCCGTTACCAGTAGAAAGTATCCCTACATTGTTACAGTCAACAAGATAGTTCCCCTCTACAGTACTAGCGTCTATAGCCCTTATCCCTTCCGTTGCACTTCCACTTATTGCAATGTTTTCCAAGCGATTATTACTAATCGTTGAATTGACCCCGGATCTAATTCCACCACCACTGTCCGTCAAATAGTTGTCGCTTATCACACACTCAGGGACGTTTGCTAAGTTCACTGCCGTTGTCAGGGAAATGTTTCTCATAATATTTCCTGTAATAATGTGTCTATCACTATAATCTCCTTTAATTGCTTGTGGGGCATTTGATATTTGATTGTTAGAAAAAATATTATATTGAGCATCTAGCTCTGGACCCATCGCAACATGATCGATGTTATCCACAATATTTCCAACGACAAGCACATGCTCTACTTTTTGTTCTGGGTCTGAATTGAACCTACCAGTTCGTATCCCCCATCCATTTCCATGATTACGAATTATATTCCCTCTTATTTCAGAATGAGATCCTTTACAGGTAATAGCATTGCAGTTAGCTATTACTCCGTTATCTATAAAATAATTATCAATTATCTTCGAATATTTTGCACCCAATTCGAGCACTAGACAATAAGAATATGAATTTCTAATCACGACATTCTGCATTATGAAATTTTCAGCGTTAACCGCAACGAGTTTGTGTGATCTGCTCTGGTTGGTTTTATTCCCATCCAAAGTCACATTTTGAATTGATACACCATCGCTAACTATGTCAAACAAACCAGTGTCCGAGTTGCTTTCGAGCTTAAAAATTGCGCCTACACCATCAACGGTAAGAGGTTTATTAATTGTAATTCCTGAAAACTCATAAACTCCCGGCGCAAAATAAAGAAGAGCGCCCGGTGAAGCTTCGCTAATCGCATTTTGAATGTCCTGTTTGTTAATTCCGTACTTTTGTTTAACATTTATGATTTCTGTCACAGTTCCCGCCTTATGCGCAGCAAGCTGAGCTTGCATATCCCGTGTTACATCACCCGCTGTGTTGATCGTGCGCTGCGGTGTATACGAAGGGTCGGGTGTGCGAATATCAACAAGCTCCACCTTGGCCTCATCCGCCGTCGCCTGCGCAGCAGCAGCAGCAGCCGCGGCGTTGTCGGCGATGGTTTGGGCTTCTTCAATATTCTGCCGGAACGCTTCATGATCATATGCGGTGAAATATCTTGCTACTTTAGCCCCAACGTTCCATGCCTTTGCGACGCCCTGGAATCCGCGGGTTACGCCTGTCAGATCATTTCCGCTCTTGCCCGTGTACAGGATCGTCTCCGCTGTTTCGTCCACGCCAATCGTGGCCAGATTAGGCGGATCGGGAAGCTTCGAGGCATCCAACAGCGTAATCGTTGTGTCTGTGTCCGTGATTGCCGACGCCAATTCGGTCTGCGGTGAATTGACCATAGCCGAATACATGGGTTGCATTATTCCTATACCTCCTACTTTTCTTTTAATTCGTCTAATCTACGCTCAATCGCCTCCAAAACACCATTTAAGAGAGCTTCTTCATTATCCGGATTATAAGGGATGACAGCAGATATGACGGCGCATATCTCAGGCACAGGGTTTAATGGATCGAGTTCGATACGTATGAAAGGTTTTGCAACAGCCACTTATATCATTCCTTTCTGGAAATAAGAAAAGACACCTTCCAAAGAAGATGCCCTTTCAAGATCAATTGTATTTGATTGTTGATTCGGTTTTACTGCGTACTTTTACCAAATATGATATAATGACTTCAAAAGTTTGGAGGTGACGAAAATTGAGAAAAATGAGTTTTTTCGCTGGACTGATTGTCGGAATAATCCTTGCATCCGGATCCGTGGCGGTTTCTGCATCTGAAAAGATTGAAGTAGTCTTTTCTAAATTTAACTTCATCGTGAATGGGAAAGCCATCGAGCTTGAAAGTGACCCGCTTGTTTATAAAGGCGCAACTTACCTTCCTGTACGTGTCATATCCAATTTATTGGGATACGATGTGACATACAAAGCGGATTCACGAACAATTATGTTGACTAACCAATCTTCTTCACAAACAAAAGAACAAATCCCCATACAGGGAGGTACAGAAACTATGAGCAATCAAATCAGCGAAGATCAAGTTGAGTTCACGGTTTGGAATGAAATGACTGCGGCTATATACAATGGTCAGATATATTTTTCATACGATGACTTTAAGAAAAAATACTACGAAATATACAAAGACATGAAATTATTCTCTGACAGGTCCGGTACTTACTTTGTGTACAAAGAAACAAAAACCAGCATTTCTTTATCCGATCCTAATGATACTATAAGGGTAAAAGATGAAGCGTTCTTGAATATCAAATATTTTCCTCAAGTTTTGGAGCCTGCCAATTAAACGGCAGGCTCTTTATAATTACGAAATTATATTCCATATCTCATCCAATTCGGCTAAAATATTTCTGTTGTTAATTGTTACAACTGCCCCATATAGTTCGATATAGTACGAACTAAGTCCTATCCCATCAAACGATGCAATTGTTATCCAGTCATTATTGAATGTAATATTACCAGAACCGGGAAACGTGATGGACTGTGAACTTCCATAAGACCCCGTTAAATATATGTTGTTTCCCAACCTGATATCCGTCGTCACATCAATCGTACTATTCGAAATAATCTGTCCACCGACAATAGTCCCGCCGTAAATACTTGGTGCATAAATCAGTTTCCCGTCAATAAATGTTCCTCCTGAATAAGTGCCGTTGGCGATTGCGTTAGAAATTGCAATAGCTGAATTGGCTGTATTCTGTGCGTTGATAGTTGCAGGGTCCGTGTTTACATTTGTCCAATTTATGCTTCCGCCTAACATGGTTATATTCCCAGCTATTGTGACTGCGCCGCTTGAACTAACAGCAAAAGTTGTTTGCGATCCATTAGAAACTGTGATGCCTCTGATGTCAATTTGATCCGCAATGATTTTCCCACCAGACACATCAATTTGATTGGCCCTTATGCTTTCAATCAACGCATGACTAATCTTGGCATTTCCGGCAATCAGGTTATCTGTTTTGACCTGTGCGAATTCGCCCAATACACCAACGATATAGGGAGCTGCAATCCCTTCTGCTGTAATGGCGACTCTAGCTGTCTGTCCTCCATCAGTGGTCAAGATCGTGCCAACCGAAGAATGGATAACTTGATGTGCTGGATTCAGTTTGCTTTCAAGCACAATTCCCCGTTGGTCATACTTCACTTCTGTTTTGGAATTGTTGATGTCAATCACGGCTTGTTTTGCAAATTCTTCAAACGCACTGGCCCTTATCCTTCCACCGCTAAGCAAATCATCAACAATCCGTTTCGAGCGGTCCAGATCGGCTATGATGTCCTCAAAATCCCGTTTCATGAAGTTGGCGAGTGTAACCGAAGCATGTTTTTCTTTTGTGTAGGGGTATTCGGTCAATTCGACGATTCTGGCCGGGATATGATTCATTTCCATATCCGGGTCAATACAGATCACTTCATCGCCCAGAAATGGTTTAGGTTCTGCTTGATCGATTTTGAACAAGTCCGCAGCAGTAACACGGATTTCGATTGCCGGAACTTCATGTTCACGCAAGGCTTTTCTGGTTGCTTCCAGCAGTTCCAATTGGTCTTCGATGTCCTGAAAAATGACTTCGCCATCATAGAATGTGTTCGTGTTGTTAGCCCAGCTTGCGGCGTATGGCGAGATGAGATAGTTGACCGCCAACTTGCCATTCACAATAGCGCCGGGAATGGCGGATAACAAGTCGCGTTCTTCTTGTGTCAAATGGGAAGCATCCAGCCCAATGAATGTCAGACCATCCTTCATTTGCGAGAACATCCGGGTAACAAGTGCCCGAACATCGTCCTGAAACGACGCGCTGATGATGTTCTTCTTGATCCGATATTGAAGTCCTTTGTTGCTTCCGATCTTTTTCTTGATGCGAATCGTGAAGTTATCTGGCTCTATTTCGCACTCAAACAGTTTAATGATTTCATTGAGCGCTTCCAGACAGTTTCCCCGACCCCAATCCTTCACGTCTTTCAGTTCAAACGTATCTTCGATGGAAAAGGTGAATTTTCCGTTTGTGGCTGTTACGATACGGTCTGTGAGATAGTTAATATTGATGCCATATGCTTCTTCGACATAGAGATCATACGGCATTTTGAAGTCGGCCAGTTTGAACATGACATGCATGCACTCGATTTTGGCCATTCGTTTCTTACCGCTTCGATCCCGAGAACGTGAGTTAATTACATAAAATTGACCGCGCTCATCCCTAACGTGACCCTTCATGCGTATCTTGTCCGTGTAGTCTTCACTGTTCATCGGAACCATAAACGATAATTCATAGTCCGAATTGATTCGTCGTTTTCTGGTGATTTCATCGGCGTCCACAAGAAAGCCTGTCCGAACCATGTTCTTGTCGAACACTTCCAGATACCTTGCCACAGTCCCACCCCCGATCAGTAGAGGAATTTGTCTCGATGGGTAACACGAATGAGAATCGATCTTCCTGATTCTTCGTCTTTGTAAATTAGTTCGTTCTCTCCAAAGTTGAGATCAAAAAAGTCTCCGTCCATCTCGTGAATGACATTGACGCCGTTTTTCTTGATTGTCATACGATTGGAGTCAATCACGATTTTGTCTCCGGGATCGAAGTCACCCGTATATTCCAAATATGTGACGTGGAACCGACTAAGCGTTCCCCTCAGTTCCCCGTTTCCGTCCAATTGAACAGACATCAATCGTTCACGAATCACGTCAACGTCCAACGTTCCTTCTCCCGAAAGTTGGACGGCAAACGCGATCTCTCGGATGTACAATGCTATGAGTTCGCCTATACCGTCAAGTTGAGAAGATAGAGCGAGTTCCAAATTGAGTGATGCTGTTAATTCGCCGTTTCCATGTAATGTAGAGTGAAGATAGATTTCAATAGAAAACGGTCGGTTATATGACATGCGGTTAAATGGGCTTCTGTTAAACACATCACCACCCCCACAATATAATGGCCGGGTACATAGGTTGTTGTGCCAACTTCTATTCACCTCCCATTAACTCAACGTCAGAACAAGTGAATCTTGCAAAATACGCGGACGATCTCCAGCAAGAATGGTTCTAGCGTTTTCCCAAGGCCCGTAATACAGAAGATTCCCTCCTGTAGCTGCATCCCGGATACCAACATGTGTTACGGTTCCCCAGTCTGCTGTTGCAATCGGGAACACAATCTCTGCCGTGTTCTTGATCGTTTGTTTCCCGCCTTCGATAGATGGAGCCGAGAACGTTACGGCTTGTCTTGCGTATGAACCGCCGGATACTTCCGTTCCTGTATCTGCGGCTGTCGGGTTAGACGTGTAGAGCGCAACATAAACGGTTGATGGTCTGGTAAAATTTTGATTTCTGAACACCTGATTTAACAGTGCAGTTGCTAAATAATTGGACATGTTCATTTGAGCATCACCCTTCTAACAAATATTCATTTTCGATAATGAATCCCTTGATTGTGTTTGAACCTGTGTTTGTCAAGGTAATAACCGGACTTGCCGGCTCATCCCCTTCTGATTCAATCAAAATAGAATGAGGAGAAGATGTTATGGTCGTCTCAAATACCTTCTCCTCACCTTCTGGAAACGGATCGTTCATCCGAATGGGAATAGTCACATTTCCGTCGAAGATGATCTTTTCAATGGGCATCGTTCCGGCGTATCGACCGACATAACGAAGTCCAGGACGGAAATTGAATGTGAATACCATATCGCCTTTTTTGGCATTAAAAATAGTCGCCAGTTTGGCTACTTTTCGATGATAATCAATAACCGGATCATCGGCCATCAGAATGCATTCGATGTTGACGATTCGCGGGCCGTAATCAGATCCGAAATCCAATTCCCCGTCTCGTTCCGCAATCTCGACCGTGTGATCTCTTGTTGGGGGCAGAACGGGGATGTCCGCCCGCTTTACCCCCAACCCGAGAGAAGAGAACGAAACGCCATTGACGGTCACTTCAATCATCTTTGTTTCGCCCCCGTTCTTGCTTGAAATCTTCTGACAAGCGAATCGCGTTCATTCCAGAATGTTTGAGCCGTCTCGCTATCTTCAATGCTTACGTCCCCCGTGGATATGGTGTAGTAGTAGTTGTTGGTGACATTGGAAGACATCCCAGAAGCCATTGCGAATGACGGCATAGAGAAATTCAGTTTTGGCACAACGAAATCGAGCAACCTGAACAAATTGCTTTGCTGTGCAGGATTCAAGTACATCTCACCCGCATGCGCCACCACTTGAACTGGTTGTCCTCGAACGCCTTTTACGATTCCGCCGTCCTTGAAATGTTGGAGTTTACCCGTGTCTTGGGTTATGCCATACTTCCTCCGAAGTTCTTCGTTTCTTTGTTGCAATCTTGCCATTTCTGCCGTATCTCCGCGTGCCTTCGCCGCTTCCCACAGGTCTTTATTCCGGTTATATTCTTCCAGGTCAATTTCTTCTTGGGAACGCGACAAATGAGCGATCATGGACATTTTGGCCTTATATTCCGCAATAAACACATCCAACTGCCGCAAAATCTCCGCATTTTTTTCGGATTCTTTGGCGATCTGGATTTGTTTCAGTGTTTCAGCGCGTCCTTCTATGTCGTTGGTGAAATTATCGAACGCCGACAGCAGATTGTTGTAGTGCGTTTCCATATCTTCAATCTGTCTGTCGAAGTCCTCCAATCGCTGGCGTTTTTCTTCTTCAAGAGCTTCTTTCTGCGCTTCCAGGCTACGCCGTTGCAACTCCCGTTGTCTCTCCTCTTGCATCCGGGCGATCTCTTTATCGAGTTCGCGCCGTTCTCGGATGCCTTCCGGTCCGACAGCCGATTCAAGAAGTTTTCTCCGCGCCATTTTTTCGGCAAGCTCCGCTTCATAGTCCGCATCTTCGTTGGCTTGTTGCTGTGCGGCAAGGAGTTTGTCGATTGCGTTTATTTTCTCGTCTTGAGCCTTGACAAACGCATCTCTTTCCGCTTTGATACGGTCTAATTCTGCTTCTTTTGCTTCCTGAATGGACTTCTTCTGTTTCTTAAGCAATTCATCAATGGCACGTTCTTCTTCTTGAAGCAACCGTTGTTTGGCGGCATAAACCCGTTCATCAGCTTGTTTGCGAAGTTCGGTTCCCTTTAGATAGCGATTCTGCACACGCACCCACGCTTCATATTCTTCTCGCGCCGACAATTCGCCAATGGCTTTCTGGTGAGCAATCCACTGTTCAGAAGCTTCAAAGGAGTCTCTAAGCTGTTGTTCTTTCGCTTCCTTGATGGCTCTCGCGTCATTCCACCATGCGATAGAATTTCGGTTGACCGCATCCGTAATGCTCTTGATCCGGTTCTCAACATCCTCCGACGCTTTGTTGTATTCGTCAGACGTGATTTTTCCAGTTTCAAACAGTCGGTTAAGCTGCTCTTGTTTGGCCGCCAATGCATCCAACGATGCTCTCAAGATGTTGTTGGCCTCATGGAGCGCTTTTTGGTGCTGCGTATAAAGACCAACCTTTTCATTCACTGTATCCACACTGTCAGCAAGTGAGAATTCTTTGGCTGAGAACATATCGACCATGGCCTGAATGTCATTTACCAGTTGTTCCGCCATTAACTTCTGCCTGTCAATGACGTCAAGTGGGAAGACGAATGCTTTAGTCGACTCCTCTTTCATCTCCTTTGCTTGAATCTTCATTCCCTTAGACAGCCTATAAATGTCCTCGTCGATGCCATATAGATCGGGTGCTTCGAGGTCAGAGAATTCCTTCCGAATAGCTTGTAGTTTTTTAAGTTGTTCGGATGCCGTCCTGTAACCTTCTGCTTCAACATTTACAAGATGTCTAAATTCAGCCATCCTTGCTTGAAAATCTTCTCTTCGTTGTCGGTATTCCTCTGCCAATTCTTCTTCTGTCGGTTGACGGCCGCCGTGTTGCTTTTCTCTTCCTGTCTGGGTAGTCGTCCTTCCCGCCAACATGTCAAGCGTTTCTTGACTGTTTTTTAACTGTTGCTCGATACGAGCAAGTTCTTCCCCTTTGCTTATTATTTCTTGTGCGAGCGAATCCGTTTGTACACTTTTAACCACATCTTTAACCGATACAAACGGGTTGGTGACCATTCTTTTTATGGCCTCTCCCTGAATCCTCAGGTTTTCTTCGCTGAACATAAAAAATAACCCGCTGTTGGATGCAGCATCTTGAGCGTCTTCTCTCAACCCCTTCAGGCTTTCGATTTGGTTTTCTAATTGCTCTTTCCTTTTCTCCAAACTTCTTATGTTTGTTTGTTCTATTTCTATTAATTCTTCTTTATACTTGCTCGAAAACTCGCTTAACTTGTCGATATTCAATTGGATTGCCCTTCCGTGTTCATCCCATTGGGAGACAAGGTTAGGCATCAAGGAACTGATCTTGTCCATTACAGTTGCCAATTCTTGCTTGGCTTGCGTAATTTCCTCATCGGAACGCGTGTTGTCGTCAACGATGTCTTTAAGTTCTTTATATCGTTGTGCCAATGCATATGCGTCCCGTTCCGTTCTATCCATTTCATCCCTTGCTGCGTTAGTAGCACCCTTGAAATGAGACCATGCAATCGTAACCGTTCCGAGAACCGTAGCAAGAATGGATAATGCAGCGACTACCGGGTGTCTTTGGAGTAATGTCAAACCGGCGTTCAATACTCCTACCGCCCCAGATGTCGCATAGATCGATCTTGTTACATTCGCTAGTTGCGTGACCATGGCGATTAAAGATGTGCCTGTGAGCAATCTCACGCCAGTATTCAACACCGTGATCGCCGTTCCAAGTGCGAGAGTCACCATCAGCGTATTTCTGATCGGTTCTGGCAACGAATTGAACCCCTCGACAAGTAATCTCATTTCAGATACAATTGCCTTCAAAATTCCGAGGAATCCAGCATCGCCCATGGACACAATTAGCGCATCCCACTCCGCTTTCAGTTGTTGTGATTGCTTTGCCAATGTGGACATAGCAAGCGCGTTTTCTCGTTGGGCGGAACCGAATGAATTTTCTGCCGTTGTCGCAACCTCAATAACCTTGGAATAGTTGTCCATCAAGGCAATAAAACGGGAAGCCTGATCGCCGCGTGCAACGGCTTGCGTGATTTCATGACGTTCTGCGTCTGAAAGCTGATACCATTTCTCCGCAATCCGGTCTAACAGTTCAGCGAAAGGCATCATTTCGCCTGTTGCCTGTTTGATGGTGCCAACATACTTTTCAAGTTTATCAATGGCAATATCGCGGGAAGAAAACGAAATAAACGATTTGATCGCGTTCCCCGCTACCGAACCCGTAAATCCCGCCTGATTAAGCACGGTCAGATAACCAATCAGTTTTTCAATGGGTACACCAGCGTTCTTGGCTGCCGCACCCGTCCGATTGATACCTTCAAGCAATTTTTTCGAGTCTGTTGCGAAATTGTTGGATACCTCGTTCAGCATATCCAACAAGCGCATCGAATCTTCTGCGGCCATGTTATAGTTCAGGATCGCGCCTGTCATCAATTCTTGCGCTTGCGCGGCGTCCCTAAAGGACTGTTCAACGTTTGCCGCCATGAATGCCGTTCTGGCCAATGCTGCCGTTTCACGTTCGTTGAATCCTTGTTGCCCGATGAGCGTATAAACATCGCCGACTTCCTTGAGAGCATATCCATACTCTTTGGCGTCAGCGATCATCGACTTTTTAACCAGTTCAATATCTGCCGTATCGCCCATGACGCGCTGAATATTGACCAGGTTATATTCAAAGTCTTTCAGGACTTGAATTGCCTCTTGAGCACCACGAACAGCGTTATAATAAAACGTTCCAGCCAAGAAATATTGTGATGAGCGACTAAATATACTGTAGTCACTTCCGCCATTGAATCTAGACATCTGTCGCGTGTGGCGTTCGGCTTCTTGTTCGATCTTCTGATGCAATCGTTTTTGCATCAGAAATTCACGATCAAGCCGAGCTTGCATGATGTTCTCTTGGGTACTGGCTGCCATGGTTTTTTGCTGAAGCGTAGCCATACGTTGTTGATGTTCACGTTCTTGTTGTTCAATTGCGTCGTGACGTTTCTTTTGAATAGCCAATTGCGACTTAAGTTTTGACTCAACAATCTGATTCGTTGCGTCTAATTGTGCTTTTTTGGCTTTCAAAAGTTCGGCCTGTGCCGTCCGTTGAGCAACAAGAGCATTAGATTCGTCCAAAATTTTCTTTCTACGCTCATCGGCGGAAAGGACGATTTTATCCATTGCCCTGGCCAATGAACTATAAGATTTTTCAGCGGTTGTTATTTCAGCGTTCAGACTTTTGAAACTTTCAACATTCGATTGAACACCTTGATTAATGACCTTGAAAGCATTAGCGATTTTGGACGTATCAAGGTTAATCCTTGCCCCAACAACATCTTTGCTCATGTCTTCCGGCATTTGTATTCACCTGCCTTCTCAATAAAAAAAGAGCCCCCGAAGGCCTCCTAAATTGTCCGATATCCATCTATCATCAGTATAAAACCGAAAATGTACGGTTTTACTTCGGATTTTCACTTATAAACAGAAGAAGACGCACCCTAACGCTATCTCCCGTTAAAGTGCGCCATGATTTCCGCGATTCCCTTGCGTGTCAATTTCTGCGGTTCTTCTACTTCTCCGCCATGTAACCTGATTTGTTCTTTCATTTCTTCGGTCATATCGTCGAAGATAGCGGCAATTTCATAATGATTGTGGTCGTACCATTCTTTATGAAGCTTTCTTCGAGAAAGACGGCCGTATATTTCAGCAATGGTTAGCGGTTTGCTATCCTTGTTGTTATCCTTGCGTTCCGGCCCCCTACTAACCGAAAAGAAATCGTTCGACAGCGGATTCCAGTTGCTCCGGAATGCTGTCTTCAAACTCCTCTCTGGTGAATCCTTCGATGGTCACCATGTTCAGGATTTCAACCCATTTGTTGATTTGTTCCTCGCGTCGTTTCTCATCGTCCAATTGGACGGCGACTTTTACGCGAAGCAGACCGTCGCGGTACAATTCCCCAACTTCTTTGATCTGTTTGATCGTGCCAACGCGAAGTTTCTTCTTTATGTCAGGGCCGAAAGAATGCTCCGGACCAATCCCCATGATCAGATCCATTTGCTTGTCGTCATCCATTTATGGTTCACCCTTTCTTGAGCAAATTGGAAAGGGAGGGAATCCCCTCCCTATCTTCAAACAGCGTAAATATCAATGACTTTTTCATCCGATCTACCCGGATCGAGAACAGCAAGTTCCAGCGTGTTTGCCGTTGCGGTTTTCCGTTGCTGGTCAATGGCGAACGTACCGAGCATTTGTGCCTTGTAAACGACAATCGCCACGTCAAAGTATTCATTCAGTTCGTCGTCGAAAGCACGGCCATAAGCCACAAACTTGTAAGGCTTGTTCTTCGTTGTCGTCTTGATCGACGCAACATCCGCTTGCGTTGCCGTGTACTCATAAAATACGCGAACATCCTTCCCTTTCAGGTTCGTGTCGCCGAACGTTACGACACCGGATTCAATCGTGTATTGATCTGCCGTCGGCGAAGCGGCCACACGTTCAAGGATTTTACCGGAATTCGTCAGCCCTTTGGTTGCAACGATGATTTTTTCCGATTCAGCTACCATCTCCGCCGCGTGTTTCAGCGTGATCGTGCCTGCCGTGTCAACCGTATGCTTTTCCATTGCCGGAACAACGGTCGCGCCAGTCGAAAGATCAGCACCAGTTGCCGCAACGAGTTGGTTGAAGTCCAACACTGCATTTTGAAGCGAGATAGAGGCTTCAACATCGTTTTCCGTCAGATGGAAAGCGTACTTGCCCGTACCGCCATATACACGAGTTTGCGGCAGCGGAATTTGGATGTTGATTTGTTGGAGACGTTCAAACACTCCAACGGGATCACCCGTCACCGGATCGAACAACGCGGCGTCGGAAATGTCATCGACTACCCAGCGTTTCGTGGAAAGTTGTGCCATTGAATAAAACCTCCCTTAAAATAAAAAAGTCGCTTAGCCGCGTTCGGCCAAACGCTTGTCAATCTCTTTGATTCGTTTGTATTCCTTTGTTTGCTCGTAATCGGGAACAGGATTGAACGTCTCCCATATCCCAATCCTTTTTGCCAGTTCGATCTTTTCTTTGATTAAACTGTCTTTTTCATTGACTTCAGGAGTTTCATCTTTTCGCATTTTCACCGCCAAATTGCATCACCTCAATTTGCCCTGACGTAATCGACATCATAGATGGATTCAAAACCCTTTACGCCTGTAATGCCCGTTGCAAAATCTCCGTCATAGGCCAGATACGCCGTGAAGGTTTTGAATACGTCACTTTCAATTCTCTTGTTGTGGAACAGTTCGTATGCTCTTTCGGCCAATTGACGAGCCTGATGGGAGTTTTTCGCGTAATGGTCGATACAGAACTTCCCTTCGTAAACAAGGTAATTCCGTCCGTACCGACCGGGTTTTGTGTATATCAGCGCAAGCGGAACATTCGACCCGGATATGGCTGAATCTGGTTCCATACCTCGGATAATTCGTTTCGTGATCTCTGTTCCCGGAGATGATGGAGTAAGACCGAGCATGGCCATGTATGTTTCATCGCGTTTTAATGTGTTGTATATGGCGTCAAGGAGCTTTGAACTCATCCGATCACCTCCGGAAATACATGTGGTATGGGAATGTTTCGATCACGCGCTGAAGTCCTTGAAGGATTCTGTTTCGGTTGGATTGCAATGCTTTTCGCAAGAAGAATGTCGGCGGAGTAGGTTTAAATTTCGCATCAATCACACCGCGTTCTGCCAGTTCTTCAAGATTTACTCCGGCATAACGTCCACGTGAAACCCGGATTTCGCCGTCAATGCTCTTGTATCGTCCCGGCGGACGACCAACAACAACCCGCGTTGACTTTGAACGCAACCTGTTCCAGTATTCCGAGTTCATGTATGTGACCAATCCAGGGTTCTCGCTCGGACCAGCCATAAGCGAACCTTTACCGAATTGCTCAAGCCATGCCTGCCAATGGTCTGCCGTGATATCCGCAACGATCATATCCTGCCCGAGTGCATAGATATCTTTGGTGAGCCTGTTCCGCACCTCCGGATAATAGCGGATATTGCTTGCAGCTGTCCGCAAGACCAGTTCCGCCAACTCTTCCGCTTCCTTCATCAAGGCTCTGCGTAAGTCCATTTCCGCCCGCTCATGGTCATACCCTTTAATCAGGATTTCAACACTCATCTTCTATCCTCCGAAAGTTGGACATAGAAAAGATTTGGATAACGAAAGTCATCAATGGCGTCAACCTGATATTTCCGACCGTTCAGGATTACCCGATCCGGCGAGTCCAGTTCGGTAGGACGCTTGATATTGACGTTGGATTGCATGAGCAGGACATAAACCGTTGTCGGGAGCAATCCGACATCCTCTTGACGCAATCGAGCGTTGATATATTGAGCGTAGACAACGACATCAGACTGAACGGTTTGGAATGATGGTTCGCCAATCGGATTGTCGTTTTCGTCCAACTCTTGTGACCAGCGCTGAATATCAACCGTTGTGTTCGTTTTGATCATGAGGCAATAGCAGTCGTGTTCTGCTGTTCGTCTCATGGACTGAACAAGGAACGATTCTCCATTGGTCACAAGTGAACCCGTTTTTACGGCTGAAACAGGCGAGAAAACACCGTTATAAAGGTACTCCTGCCGAAACACTGTAGATGATCGACTATCCCTTGACAGGATTACCTTTTCCGGCACCCCATCAACGAGACAATCCGTGTGACGGTGAGAAAAATCATAGAACATGATCACTCACCTCATCGGACGATGAACGTATTCCGAGAGCAGTTCGTCAATCTCATCCGTGACGATCTTCGGGCTGAAGTATTCAATGGAGAAATCGAAGTCCCTCTTCGCCTTGACGTTCTGATTGACGTTGTTCGCCAACTTTGCAATAATCAAGCCGCAGGCGACTTTCACTTTGTCCGGGATCGGTTCCCAACCGCTGGTATAGGTTACTTCCAGTTCGACATACGGCGCACCATACGGCGAAATTCCGAGCGTTACAAATCCAATCCACTTGTCTACGTCCAGCGCATTAACGTCGATTGTCTCGAACGACGGAGGACCAAAAAAGAGATCGCCTGTCCATCCAAACTTCGGGCGGGCTTTCACTTCCGTTACTGCGATAACGGGATAGAAGGATAGATGTCCCTTCCCCTGTTCCGTCAGTGGAATTCGTTCGGTGTACGATTTGACACCGATTTCCCGTTTGCAATACGCATCGATGATCGACGATGCACGGATAATGAGCGAATTGGTCAACGTTATGCCTTGAGGGACATAATCCGTTTCATCAACCGTCAGATAGGCGCTCATTCGACATACCCCGCATCTTTCAGTTCGTTGGCAAGACGTTCAGGAAGTTTGGCCTTTCCATTTACGAAAGTAAACACTTTGCCATTCACATAAATGGTGTGCCGCCCCTCACGATTGCCCCAACCCTTCAGAACAACACCTTTCAATTCAACCTTAGCGGACCCGTCTGGCAAAGACGGCTGAACATCCAATTCGGGAGTTTCAACTTTCCTCCGAGCCATGCGAACACCCCTTATAAAAAGATCAGGCGGTCAAACGACCGCCTTTTCTTAGCCAATCTTCGCAATCGTCGGGCGCGTGATATATCCGTATGCATGTGCATAGGACGGCCCTTTTGCAACCGGAGCACCGTATTTGATCGCAACAAACTTCCGCTGAAGATCGGAAGTGGTTCCGAGTTCAAACAGGAACGCGCCGCGCTGCCCAACATAGTGATATTCTATCATCGGCTCCGTCACAATGGCGATTCCGTAATCCGTTTTGTCCGGGTCCGTATCATTGACCTTCGATTCAATGAACGGTTCCGGAATGATCGGCAGACGTCCTGCGGAAGTCAAAATCGTTGCTACCTCGATACCAGCGACAACCGTTTTGTCGAAAGGATTCGTCATGGTTCCGGCTTCAACCGCTTGCCGGACTTCTTCTTCCATGTAGTAATGAGCAATCGGATCGATATAAATTGCCGTCGGACGCAGTTCGTATTTTTCGCTGGCAACCATTGCGGCAACTTGCGCTCGGATGGCGGCAACGATGGATGCCGATTCGCCAACCGTAAAGGTATTCGTAATTTGCTTTGCAAGCCCGACATATTGCAACGTTGTCGGAGAAGACAGAGACGTGTCATTTCCGCGCCACAGCGCCTTGCCGTGTGCCAGCGAAATACCGTTGATCATGTCGTTCAGGTCTTTCGCTTGCAACTCCGGCCAATTGTTTTGTTGTGCAGCGAGTTGCAAGTCATAGTGACCGTAGTTGACCTGATTGGTCAGCGCCTTGATTTTGACCGTGCGAGCAACGCGGTTGTTGGCTTGCGCCGTAGCAGACGGACTTCTCGGATCAACAAACGCCCCTTCCTTGAGTTCTGTTTGTTCGAAATAGGACGAAAAGTCACCCGTCGCCGGTACGTAGTTAATTCGCGAATCCAGAACTGAATTGCGACGGAATGCATCCGTGATCTCTTTTTGATACTCGTCAACAATAATCGCACCCGGCGCAACAATTTGAGCAGCCGCGGACAGTTCGACAAACTGCGTTTCAGTTACTTGTGCCATTGATTAACACCATCCTTTTTTAGTAATAAAAAACAGCAATCCGAAATTCGGATTACTGCTTATCAGTTTGTTTCGCCATGATTTCTTTGTGTTTGATCTTCAACGCAAGCGATTCAGAAGCCGACAGATTCAGTCGGTCAACCGCTGCGCAAAATGCTTTGTGATCGGACTCAACATCTTCATCAACTGTCTGTCCGTACTTCGCCAGCAGTTGTGCTGCACTCGCCGTCTTTCGTTCCGGCTCTTTCTCCGGAATCTTTGCGGCGGCCTTCAACTCTTCGATTTCCTTTTTCAGTTTTTCAGCTTCTTCTTTGGCTGCTTTCAGTTCAGCATCAGCCGAAGCTTTTTGCTCTTCTTCTTTTTTCTTCTGATTAGCGGCTTTCAGTGCATCCAATTCACTCTTGATCGCCCCGACTTCCGTTTTGACTTCGCCGACCACTTTTTCTACACTTGCCGACAGTTCCGTTTTCAGGCTATCCAGCATTTCCTTCAATTCTTTTGCGTCCACTTCGGACACCTCCCGATCTTTTTTGGAATTTCGAGCAGCAAAGCTTGTATTTTTGAACGCGGCACTTTCTGCAAAGAGAATCGCGCCACCCGTTCCGCAAAACTCAATGACATCAAGCACATTTTCATCATCTTCGGCATTCTTTACGGATGCTTCCATTTCAAGGGAAGCACCAAAACGGTATTCTTCCCAACCGTATTCGTCAGCCAATCCATTGTAATAACGAATCGTCGCCACAACATCAGGAAAGTCTTTGCCGTAAAGATAACCTTCGACCATTGCGAAGCCGTCCATCGTCCGATACGCCTTTTCGATCACACCAACTTTGAATCTAGTATCATGCCCGCGCATTTCATTGTGGTAGTCGATGTTGAAAGCCATGCCGACGAATGTATCAATATATTGATCGCACACGTCGGACGAAATGCGGATACGTTTTCCGTTTGCCCCTTCCGGCGAACCGTCCGAAGGCTTATCTACCTCGAACAAGGCGCATTTGAAAGGGATCTTGTTTGGATGTCCATTCGCAACGTCCATCAACTGAAACTGGCGCGGCTTCAGGTTTTTGCTCATCTTTAAGACATGTTTCATGGGTTCACCCCCTTACGACATCTTTCTTTTTTCAATTTCTTGCGATGGATGCATTCGCCCACATGACAGCCTCTTCAAGTTTGGTAAATGCAAGCGACTTTTCACGGCTGTTTGGACATTCGGCGTCAAACAAATAAGCTAGTTCCTTCGCCTTCTCACGGATCGCTTCATACTTTTCTGGTTGCCCTTCTTTCGGCGCATGATACTTGAAATTGTTTTCAATGACCGGATTCAAGGTTTCTCACCACCTTCCAAAGCAAAATAAAAAACACCTACTCATCGCCAGCGTCATCACCATTTTCATTCGGTTCTATTTGTTCTGGTTCGTCTTTTCCTGTTTTACCTTCGGCTTCTAGCATTGAACCGTCTTCTAGCGATTTGTTTATATCCATGGATTTTACATTCGACGGCAGCAACACAACCTCACCATGACCATTCGGCAACGGTTGTTTTGCCAGACTGTCTGCCCTTACTTCATCTGGTGTAATAACTCGACGATCAAGGTAAATAGCGTCAATCTCGGCTTTGATCTTCTGGTCCTTCAACGATTGGGCGTAATGGAATTTAAACTGGATGGCGTCGCCCAACCCAAAAAAGTCATCAATAATCTTGTCGTTGATATGCTCCGCAATAGTGTCTGCTACAGATTGGATGGTTGCATTTGTATCTTCATCCTCACTTTCTGCCGTGCTTCGGTTTACATCTTTTGTCTGCCCCAGTTTTTTTGGTGAAACACCGAATGCAATAGCCACAATCTCGATGAGGAATCTTTGCCACTCGATAAATAGCGACTTATCATCAGTTGCGCCTAAATCCAATACAGAAGGATTCTCGCTGCCTATAATCGGCATTACACCGCGCCCACGGACTTCGTTTTCCCAGTATGCACGAAAGGCGGCTATTGCATCTTTGTCCGCACCCTTACCTAAATTAAGAATTTTGCGGAAAAATGTATTTCCAGCCTGTTTTCCCGCGGATTTGTGTGCAGAAATAAAGTTATTGACGCTTTCCCACACCGTTTCAAGCGGCGAAAGCCCGAAAGGTGTATTTGTTCGCGGATTCATTCGAATATACATCAATTCGTCGTCTGTCAAGTCTACGTATTTCCCATTAGGCAACCGTTGGGCATATCGGTATGAATCGCGTTTTCCATCCCAGTCTGGATACAATTCGATCGAAAAGGCATCAACCGGGAATAATCGAAGCGGACGCTGTTTGTCCCCCGCTCTCACAATCTCGCTTGCTCCTGCGCTGGTTACAAGCATATCCTCAACGATCTGTTCCACCCATAACCGGAAGGAATCGGTTTGATTCGGCTTCCGCAACGTTCGAGTGATCAATTTGCATATTTCCGCATATTTTTCTTGCTCGTTTTCGTCAATCGCCGTAACGGACCATTCCAGACGCGATACCCCGTCCTTTATGACGTTGATCGCCCGTCTTGGAATCGGCGATTCACTAAGCAAGCGTAGATTGGCCGGAGTTCGCTTCATGACCGGCTGATTCGTCCGACCACCAAACCAATAATACGGAAACGGATAGACTTCCGTCTGACGATCCGGGTCTTTTTTTGTCCGTCCAGCTTCAAGCCAATTTATAAACCATGAACGCAGTCCCAAATTCTCACCGCCTTTCTATGGGATATAGGAATCACATGTCACATAATCATCTTCATTATCCTGTCAACTTGTCTGTACGTTTCATCCAACGTTCTGCTGTTGTCAATCTCAAAATCAACATCGTATGTGTCAATGTAACGTTCCGTTTCATGTTCCATATCTTCTTCGGCAAAATTATCGCCCGAAGCCCGCGCCCTTTTAATTCGCAACTCATCCGGACAATTGACGCGAACGATCACAAAACCTGCTTCTCTGCATCTTTCATACTCGTTCGGCTGTCGGAGATCGGTTATGACGATTGACAGAATACCATGACGCTCATCACTTCTAGAAAGATACGATTTGATTGAATTAAAACACTTGTCTACCCAGATATTCTCTCCAAGCAGTCGGCGCATCATTTGCCCGTGCATTTGATACCCAATACGCGGTTTCGGGATGCGCGGAATTTCTGGATAACGTTTATGAAAATCTTCTTTCAGTTCGTCACCAAAAGCAAAGCGAGCGTATCCGTATTTTTCAAATAAATATCGAGCGACAACATCCTTTCCGCTCCGGAATTTTCCTGTTAGCGCGATGTTAACGTCGTACAACCACATCACCCCTCACCATCTTCAAATAATCTATACCATCCCGATAATCCCGAAACGGCACGATCTTTTTCACGCCCGGAAACAAAATAGCCAACGGACTTCGTGCGTCTGCCCTAAACGCTCCAATCCATTGGCTATAGTCATCTGTGATTTTGTAACTGCCCGTCCGCATCCAGACGGTATCTTTGTTCGCGGATGATTTTGCGTGTACTTCGTTGTAATGCAAATGTCCCAACGCTATAATATCCGCGTGCGTGTTTGCAAATAAATTTCGTTGGCTGTTGGTTGTATTCAGGCTGGAGTTATACCGGTATGAGTGGTGCGCGTGTATCTTGTACTCCACACCACCCAGCTCGAGCGTGATTTCTCCCCCGTACCACAAGTAAGGTACCCCGGCCTTACGGGCTAAGTACTTAACAAAGTCCTCACCAGTTTCCTTTAATTCCCAATTATCATGATTTCCTTTGAGCATGACAAGCAACCTGTCGGCCAAGTACTCGTCTATCAAATACTCGCATATCTCGCGCTGATTGTCAGGCGTGATGATCTGATCAAACATCCCGCCGGGATGGGATCGGGTAATGTAATTGTCCGTGTAGTCACCCATCCCGACAACATATAGACCGTCTGTGTCCCGATATGTGCGGAAATCCTCCAGCATCATCTCATGATCGGTGTATAGTCCGCCTATATGCCAGTCGCCGCTAAACACAAGACCTATAGGTTTGTCGTCATCTATGGTGATATTGACTTCCGTCTGCCTATCGTCGAAGTCCTGTAGCTTTTTCTGCGCCTGTATGAGGACGTTCAACAATTCACCTACGTCATGTTCCCGCGTGTTCTTCTGGTCTATGTAGGTGATATTCATGCGCTTGATCTTTTTCCGCACACTATCAACGGTGTACGGCCTCCCAAACTTTTTCTCCAACTTTCGGCAATAATGGTCATACGTCTGTTCTGGTTCTTCTCGTATCAGGCGTTTCAGTGTTTCCGTTTCTTCTTCCGTCCATTGTGTATATTTTTTTCGCATCGCTCTGCCCCCACCCCTGCAACCTCATTGAGCGTTTCCCGATCTTGCGATCAACCAAACAAAAAAGCGCCGACTCAATGTCAGCTCGCTCAGTGATAAATATAGGTACGCTGGTACAACGCCCCAGCGCATGGCGGATAGCGAATAAATAGCGAATATAAAAGCGCGGCGGTGTTATCCCCACTCGGAGCACCGTCGCGCGTTGTTGACGCGGGCAAGGATTTGCACCCTGCATGGTGGGCCTCCGCGCCGGTGCCAGATTTCAAGTCTGGTCGTTCCCACCTTACGCCATAGCGTCTACCTATTCCGCCACCGCGCCATTTGGCCACGCCAACGGCGAGCCCGAATCGTCCATATGAGGTACGGCGTATCATACCTCGTCTATACTATATCATCCTTAAAATGCGGTTTTACTACGGATTTTCCTGATCTCCAATCCTTAACAACTTAAGGGCTGAGATGATAGTCATTAGCCTGTAAACATCAACTTTCGACCAGTTTGAAGGATCGTCCCTCCCATGAAGCACCCAATTCCTATTAATCAATTCCTTCCGTTCTTCTGCAAAATTATGGGGTAAAAATATTCCTGTTTGTAGAAGTTCAACAACTGAAGAAAATACCGCATATGTGAACTTATCTTTTTCCCTCAGTTCTTCATTAAATTCTTGGGCTCGCTCCACAAGCCTTCTACCAATTTCAAAGGAGTTCAAAATAGCGGATAGTTCTTTCTCAATCGCAGTCATTAGTGCCGGTATTGCTATTTTGTATTTTTCATTTTCAAACATATAGAAGCATTCATCGTAAAATTCAACCCATGCACCTTCGCTTGAAGCGAGTATGAATTTTTTTTCATACTTGTATAATTCCATGTCATTTGCCTCAAAGTATTTGAGAAATAGAGCATCTTTTGTTGCTTGATCATCTTTTTCTCTCGCTATCTCCCTATAAGTTGGGATTGTCATTTCTGCAGATAAGCACCAACCGAACTTTGCATTTTTCTTGCAATCTTCGGCTAATGATGTATAGAATTCAGACAAATTAATTGAAGCTATATCCTTCATCGTCTGTTGCAATGTTTCGAGCATTGAAAGAATTTGTTGATGGTGTATTTCAAAAGTTTTCCTAATAACTTCGGCGATAGATTTGTTTAATATTCTAAACCCCTCAGTCAATTCAGATAACTTCATCGATAATTTCATATCTGGAATGACTGGAAACTTTACGTTAGAAGACATATGAATAGCTTTTTTTATGCTGTCACCATGATTAATTAGTTCAACTTTCTTATCGCTCATCTGCTGTCACCTCAATAAAACAAATTACGACAGCGAATATTTAAATCCTTTCATACACACCTCCAAATATAAAAAGAACTCCCGTCCACAACAACGAAGTTACAGTGCGGATGTCTCAAATTTACTGTTCGTATATCATCCAAATGCAAACCCTGATTCTTTCTCGATGTTTGCAAAAGCAAGGACAAACGCATCTGCTCTATCAGGCGATGACAATCCTCTTTTTTTAAGGTCCTCTTTCCGTTCCAGATATATCTTTCCGTTGCTTCCCATCCGCCATTTGCGCGTCGTAAGCTGTGCGATCAGTTTTTCATCGTCCGGCAGTTCAATAACTCCGGGCTGACCAAGAATATATCTGGACATGTTTTCTTCCAGCATATCCCTGACCTGACCCCAAAGTTCCGAGCCAAAATTACCGTAATGATCATCTTTCGCCGCCGCGCCATTGTTAACTGGGATGATCTCATATTTTAGTTGCTGTTCGTCGTTTATCTCATTAAGCCGATCTGTCACCGCTCCGCCTATGCCGGTATCGTCAATACGGATTTCGACTCGTGTAATATCCGGAAATTTTTCTTTGCACTCGTCTATCAGCTTCAAAACGTAACCGGTCGTTTGCATCGTATCGAGTTTGTAATGATGCCGTTCCCCGACTACTTTCCCGCCGATCCGGGCGTACATATCCGTTTCATCATCTCCAAACCTGGCAACGTCTACGCCGACATAAAGCGTATCGCCGGTCGGTTCAAGTCGAACTTCATCCTTTGCAAATTCGGCCAGTTCCAAAGAGATGAAGGAGTCGGATTCACCGCGTGGAAACTCTCCTAATACGCGGACCCGCCACAAGTCGGACCCTTCGCCGTACTTTTTTTTCAGCATTTCGATATTCTCTTTCGATGTGCGCGGCGAATCTAAAGAAGATACTTTATGCGTCCGAAACATTTCCCTGTCCCGGTTGTGGCTGTCATAAAAAACGCCGCTGGTACGTGTTGGGTTGCCGCACATCAATAATTTGTTGTTCGGCCCCGACAGCGTACCCAATATCGCCTCCATGATCGGATCAGACACGCCGGAAGCCTCATCAACCACGAAAAGCATATAGTCTTCGTGAAACCCCTGCATGTTTTCTGGTTTCGTTGCAGTTCTGGCCGTTGCAAACCAGCGTTCTTCGTATTTTTGCATGTATATCTTTGTCTTTGTCCATTTAAGGATACGCTTTAGGATCGGACTGCGCTGCTGCCACTTCGAAATTTCGGCCCATAGCACATCTTGAAGCTGCTGCCGCGTAGGAGCTGTCGCAACGACACGCGCAAAAGGAAAGCATGTCAAAAACCAAAGAACAATTGCCGATTCAAGTGCGGTCTTGCCTACACCTTGTCCAGACCGGACCGATACAAGGCGTTGCGTTGCGATATCATTTGCAACATTTCGTTGCCATTCGTCCGGCTCAAAGTGCAAAATTTCGCGAAAAAAAAGCACTGGATCGCGCCGGTACTCTGGAATGCGTTTTTTGAATGCCTCTTTACGCTTCAACCTCTTCGCCGAAATCTCCGTCGTCATCGTCACCCATCACCGCCTCAGCCCAATCGTCCACCAACTCGCTATCTACATCGCCTTCGCCGGCCGCTTTCTTTTTGTCCAGTTCCAGGCGTTCGCGCTCGATCTCAAGCCGTGCTTCATGTATCCGTCGTTTGTGATGATCGGGCAACAAATCAAAGTATTTTTCAAGCTTCTCCAACGCCTTCATTTTGTCGTGCAATTTGATGCTGATTTCCTTTTTCCCCGCCTTGATCTCACTGATAAGCGATCCGTCAACCTCTTTCGCGTCCTTAAACTCGACTCTTTGACCGCCAAAGTTGACATAATCCGATATATCCGCAAACGCGATTGCAGCATATTGATTGAGTATGTCCATCGCGTCAATCATTAGCGGTTTCGCAATTTCAGCCTTTATACGCTTTATCTCCGCACGAATTTTATCATTTGCTAGCAGTCTACTTCCTTCTACGTGAGCACTTTCTTTTGCATATCCTGCCTTTATCGCTGATTGTGTCGCATTAAAACTTTTCGCGTAATAAAGACAAAACATCCTTTGGCGATCAGTCAATCCTTCGGTTTCCAGATCTATTTTCAAAGCCGGTTCCAATTCTTTCTTTTTCGTAACGTTGCGTTGCGCTTCTTTCGTTTCGTAGCGATTTTTCAATTGCAACGTTGCATTATTTTTTTTTGCAATACTAGCAGCGTTCGGATTATCCCAACTATCGCGTTTTTTCCAGGCTCGGACTGTTCCTTCCGGGACGTTGAGAGCCGCGGCAATTTCTTTTAGTCCCATCTTCCCCCCGCTGGCGCGATACATTTCATATGCCTTGTCCCGTTTTGGATCTCTTTTGCGTCCCATTTTTATCACCACCATATCCAAAAAATTTTTTTGTTACCCTCTTGATGTCCGTCATCGGACATGTTATAATAGAGTCAGAAAAAAGGAAGGAGAAATGAAAATGTACAAGATCAAAATTACTTGCTGCGCCTTCGGCTACTGGACAGAAAAGATCAAGACAGTAACGGAAACCGAATTGATCAGGCTAGAAACCGAGAGAAACGGATTATATGCAATCGATATACTAGAAGTTCTTGATCCCGCCTGATGAGTCCCGGCGGTTCCGGGACGAAACGCTCCACATGGAGCGTCGCGGGAAACCGCAATATATCAAAAAAGGAGTGATTTCGTTTGAAGAACGTCAAATTTATGTACAACGGCATCAAGGTTGACGGCAAGCTGTATAAGGGCTGGTATTCGCTCGGCGGTTACAGGGACATGCCGGAAGGTACGATCACGATCTATGCAAAGGAATACGGAGACCACTTTCCGACAATTGACGGTCTGCAAATCGAAAACAACACCGACATCATGACAGACTACTTCGAGAAAGACCGCATCCGAGTAACGCCTGATAACAAGTGGTATCATCAAGTCCTGGAAGCCTACAACAAGCAACAAACAAAACGCGGCGCGGAGACGTACCATCCCGCTACTGCTAAATCGAATAAGCCTGCTCCCGCCCCGTCAAACGTCGTGATGCTCAATCCGGATGAACCGGCAACGAAAAAGCAACTCTGGGCGCTCCACTGCATTACAAAGCTTGACACCCGTGATTGGATTATGACAAAAGCAGAAGCCTCAAACCTCATCGGGCGCGCCAAGAAAGGCGAAAATATCCTGCAATTTGTCCAACAAATAGAAAAGGCCGCCCGCTGAAAGTCAGCAAGCGACCTCGAGGCCGGAAAAACTTTGGCGAGTCCCCCGGCCTCTCCAATATATCATAAAAAGGAGAGTATTGAAAATGAAAATCATCGAACGCAAGGAATTGCGCGAAGGCTACGGGTACGATGGATTGTCCATCGTCCTCGTCCAGTTCAAAAACGGCTTCGGTGTTTATTTATACATCCACTGCGAAGACCGTTTTTCCGAAGTATACACCACGCCTAACGAACTAGAAGCACGCGAATGCTTCCAGGAGGAAATTGACAAGTTTCAAATGGTATAATAAGGGACCAACCGGTCCCAAATTTTTATATAAGGAGTGATCGTCTTGGACATCCTCGATCAAATCATGGGGGTCGAGGAGGCCGCGAAACTGTGGGGATACGACAACCCCGACAGTGTGAAACGCCTTTGCCGCGAGGGCAAAGTGAGAGCAAAAAAAATCGGGAAGACATATGTCATCCCGAAAGACCACCCTAATCCGCGGCAACCTGACCACCCGAAAAACTGGCGTGCAAAAAAAGCCCAATCAGGTCAATCCTGACGGGCTTTTTCTTTTTTCCCTCTCTCGCTGCGGCGGAGGGCCGGCCGTCCCGATCCCCGCCTTACGCGCCTGGGATCGACGCAGAAAGGAGGAAGTCACACGCTGCGGGCTTTTGCCCCTCCCGCGAGGTTGAATGTCCGCGACTTTCTTAGGGAGGCGGGGAGTGAATCGAAAAATGCTATTTTCTTCGTTTTCTACATTGAATCATTTTTTTAATCCTGATTTACTACGGATTTTCAATATTCCTCGGCCTCCGAATACCCGAAAAATCCCCGCCCGAATGATCGAGCGGGGATTTTTAATTCGGCAGTCGCAATCCTATCTCCCCTTCTTTATTCCGCCCTCGTCCGTACTCAACTACCACCAAATCAAGCGTTCCATTTATTTTCAGGCTGTTCGCTATGTTGGTGATTGCCTTCCGCCGCTTTTCCGCGAATGTTGTCGCTGAAATTGGATAGATGTCCTTCCGATATCCCTTCTCCATGTACTCCTGAGCCTTCAAGTATCTCATTCCTTCGAGGAAAAGCAGTTGAGCGATTAACGCTTCATGCGGATCTCGGATATTCGCCACTACCTGACGGATGATATTTGTAATACGTTTGTAAAACATATAAATGACATGGCGTTTGTCCTTTAAAACCAACGCATTCGCCGGTATGTTTGCGTACAAGTCCTCGCTCGATTCTCGCTTGGCAACAATACCTTCAGCGCTCAACAATTCGTATGCCGTCAGTCCGTTCTGGATTTCTTTTTGGGCAATCTCATAATTTTTGCATATGTCGATCATGTCTGTGTACCGTTCCAAAAGCCACTTCGTTTTTCTGATGTCCTCTTCTGTTACATCGTCAAAAAATGTCAATTGATGTATTTTTTTTGTATCCTGAATGTCATCAGTTTCAATGATGGCCGCTTGCATCGAAATCACTCCTTCTTTAATTCCTTTATGTTTCGATCATACTAGCGATTCGATGCGGTTTTACTACGGATTTTTATATTACGCTTCCCAATTCCAAAGTCCCTGCTGCCCCTTCACCGGCACCGGCTCAATCCTGCACACATTCGCCAATTCCCAAGCATAGCGCCCTGGTGTGTAGTCGCCAAAAGGAAGTTCTCTCATATTTAAAAACTTGACCCTCTTTTCATTAGGTGGCTGCGCTTCTAAAAGATGGTTGTCCAGCACTTTCCAGCAATCTACCAATTCCGCGATCGCTATAACGCATCCGGTCGATAATGGAGAAATCTGGTGCCATGTCTTCGTGTAATCCTTTGCTAGTATTAGCACAGTTTGATGATCGATCTGCTTCCCTGCATGAATCGCAATCGGGCCGCGATAATTTGTCCGCCAGCCTCGCGTTTCGTATCGCTTGAATCCTTGGGCGATCAGCGACGCAAAAGGTTGATATATGGTTATTGCTTTCATTCCACATTCACCCCGATTTCTGCCAATAATGTTCTCGCCCTGCGCCCTCCATCGTTGACCTCTCTGCCGCGTGCAAGACGCTCGTAAAATCGCAAGCACTCGATCAATCTATTTCGTTGATCAAAATACCTTTCGCAATCCTCTTCCAGATCGTTGATGATGCGTACATAGGATTCGTTCACTTTTTTCAGCAGTTCATTTTGTTCTTCAATGCTCAACGTCGCCGGAATTTGTGCAACCACATCACCGCACGACGGGCAGATATACTCGTTGCCGTTTTTCTCGGCTACCTTGAAACATTTTGGGCATCCGGGCTTCATTTCACTACCACCCCGATTTCTTTCAATTTCCTTTTTGCAAACGCAGATGTATACGGACATTCCGTGTCGGTACTAATTGTTTGCAATGCATCGATCAGTTTTTCTCTGTCCTCGCACGTCTTTTTTAATCGCTCGTAGAATACTTCGCTAGAAGCCTTATACATATCCAGTTCCTGTTCCAACTCGCACAACTCCGCCACATGCGCGTTATGTGCGGCGCGTTCTTCGGCGTATTCGCGTTCAATGCGGTCAATTTCATCTAGCATCACGCCAACCGCTTCAAATACCGTAAATTGCGGAAATGAGTCCTTTTTCCCTTCGTGCCATTCCCGTATCTCCGCGATCTTCTTTTCCCGATCACTCATGCCCGTCGTCCTCCTTCGCTCGCTTATATTCCTCGATCTTTTCCAATTCCCGTAGCATTGCTCGGCTGAATGTGTCTTGCGGCTCCTTCTCCCTCACGTTGTCATGGTTCGGTTCCTCCTTTTCCCGCGCCCCTGATAGGGCTTCGTTCAGACATGCAATCATTTTTTCAATCACATCTTCCGGGTCTGCAAAATCACATGTGTTTTGCCACATGGATATTGCTTTTTTTATTGCCGCCCGAAGCCGCTGGACTTCGCTATCATCCGCATCAAATGCGCCGGATTGGATAGCGTGCTCAAGATTCTGCAACGCACGTATTGCCCCACCGTAAAACTCCTTCATGTGCCTTGTCATTACTGCATCCTGTTGCCGCTCAATTATGCCAATTTCGCGTCGAATGTGTTCCAACACCGCTTTCTTGCTCAGGTATTCACTCATTGGCGTTCGCTCCTTTCACATCTCACATTTCCGGCAGTCGTTGCCGTAGACGGTGGATTCGTCCAAAATCTTTTGAACCGCATTTTTCACTTCAACCGCCGAAAACATTACGTAAATCGTTCCGTCTCCAAAATCGTTCACGATTTCGCCAATTGGTCCGCCTTTCCAAAGTCGCCGAGTATCCGTCTTGCCCCAACGTCCGGGGATACGAAAACCAACTGACGCCTGATCTCCAGCAAGCTCAATCTGTTTGTCACAGTGTTTGATGATCTCTTCTGGTGTCATCCACTTTCCCTCCATCCAACCTCAACATCATGAATGTCGAACCCAATCAATAGCGCACGAATCCTCTTTTTTCGATATGGCTGAACATACACTCTGTAACACGGTTCCCATCCCGGCCCACCGTACAATGACCATGCTCCGCTCGTCGTCGAAAGAAATCCGTGCTGTTCAATCTCTCCGGCAATTGTCGCTTTTACCGGTATTATCTGACCAAACGTGTTTTCGACCATCAACGTAACCTTTGTTCCGATAGGAATTGAGCGAAACATTTCAACTAAATCCACTCGCTTTCCCTCCCTCAATTCAATCTCCGTATATCGTTCAAAATCATGTTCGCTAACGTTTCCATCTCGTCCGGCTTGTGATACATCGTCGGATTGTGCATAAGCATATTGACAATTCCGTTATAATCGTTGTATCCGATTAACGCCGTCGAGAGTCTGAAACGCGGTATGGATATGACCAAAGTTCCATGTTCACCTTTGGTATAGAAAACACCTATGCCGCCTTCCCAATCGTTTAAGTCATAGGTTTTGTGATAAGCTGTTGTTTGTTTCATGCTCTCACTTCCTCAGAAAGGTAAATCATCATTCGATATATCAACTGGTCTGCTATCATCGTAGAATGGGTCACCGCCATATCCTCCGCCGCCAGAAAAATTGCCTTTGTTGTCCTTATTCGCACTTTCTAGGAAGCGGACGTTATCGGCAACGACTTCAGTCACCCATACTTTGCGGCCTTCGTTGTTTTCATATGAGCGCACTTGAATTTTCCCTTCGACAGCTGCTAACCTACCCTTCCGTAAATAGTTCGCGCAATTTTCAGCGAGTTGTCTCCATACAACGATTGGAATAAAATCTGTTTCCTTTTCTCCGTTTTGATTCTTATATCCCCTGTCCACTGCCAACGTAAAATTGGCTAAAGCCACACCAGTTGGTGAATACCTCAGTTCGGGATCCTTTGTTAAACGGCCAATCAGCACAACTCTATTGAGCACTTTCTATCATCCCTTCTTGTTTATATTGCCACCGGCGCTTTTATCGCTGGATGCGGGTCATAACCTTGAAGTGTTATATCTTCATATCGAAAATCATCTATATCCGTTATGTCAGGATTCAAAATCAGTTTAGGAAGTTTGCGCGGTTCCCTTTGCAATTGTGTGTTAACTTGTTCTAAGTGATTCAAATAGATATGTGCATCTCCAAGCGTATGAATAAATTCACCAACGCCTAATCCGGTAACTTGTGCAATCATATGTGTTAATAGCGAATAGCTGGCAATATTGAACGGTACACCAAGAAATGCGTCTGCGCTGCGCTGATAGAGTTGGCAAGACAACTTCCTATCCGATACATAAAACTGAAACAAGCAATGACATGGAGCTAATGCCATTTGGTCAAGTTGTTCAACATTCCATGCCGATACAATTAAACGTCGAGAATTAGGATTTTCTCGTATCTGGCGGATAACGCCAGCAATTTGATCGTATGAAACGGATGCTTTCGGCCATACTGTAGTCGGCCATCTACGCCACTGCTCTCCGTAAATCGGACCAAGGTTTCCGTTTTCGTCCGCCCATTCATCCCATATGGTCACGCCATGGTCATTCAAATATTTGATGTTCGTATCTCCGCGCAAGAACCATAGCAATTCATAAACCACTGATTTCCAATGCACTTTTTTTGTCGTAACAAGCGGAAACCCATCTTCCAAGTTAAACCGCATTTGATAGCCAAATATACTTATCGTTCCGGTTCCTGTCCGATCTTCTTTTCTCTTTCCGTTCGCCAAAATATCTTTTAACAAAGCGTGGTATTGTTTCATTTTTCAGTCTCCTAATCATCAAAAAATCCATACCCATACGGGATTTGCGGTTTATCAAGTTGCGCTTCGATAACATCTTTCATAAGATTTGCAAATACAGCCATTTCCCGTTCGTCCAGTCCGTCAATCAATCGGATCTCCGCGGATTTCAGCTTCCGCCCGGCGGCAGTTGAAAGAAGATTTACTATCGGTTCTATCTCAGCCATGCGCCGGCGGCGTTCTTCTTCTGCTTCCCGGATGGCTGCTTGTTTCCGATTGTATTCCCCCCAATCCTGTTCATCGAACCAGAAGAAATCCCCGTATTTCTCACGGTACACGCTGATCCAATATTGAAGTTCCGCCTCATTGGTTTGGATTCGATCATGGCACGGCCAGCAAAGGCGAAGCCCGTTCGTCTTGACTCCGCGCCCGCCGCGCCCTCTCGGATAGACATGATGCGTCGTGGTGTCGGGATTCTTTCGGCAGGATTGACATAACCCTCCAGCTTCTGCAATCAATTCTTTTATCACTTTGCGCGGAAACTCTCCGCGATCCGCAGTTGACGCTTTGGGCTGATGGTGAGCAAGGATGTTTTCCCGCCACGGTGCTACGGGTTTCTTTTCCTTTTTCCGTTGAAGGCTGTTATACGGTTTCTTTTCCTTCTGTTGCTTTACCGGTTTAGGAAGCATCATCTCTTGCTCACCACCTTTCAAAATTCAATTTCCATCTGAACTACTTTTTCCGATTGTTTCCTACTGTACTTTTCCTTATATTTTGGCCCGATACCAGTTCGGCGGTACTTCGTATTTTTAAGCCTACGCCGACATGCGAGACAACGGTTGTATTCCTTTTTAACCGCATCCACTTGTAGCACCTTCTTCTTGCAACGCTCTCCGAACACCGTATTGGAGCATTTCGGAGTTCTTGACAAACTCGATGATTTCCGCCGCGATCATTCCGCATGACTTCACTTCCAGGTCCGTCCAATCCGGATTCGTGCAAACCCTATACTTCAACACCAAGAAGTAATTCCCGATCTCGATATGCGCCGTATATTTTGTTTCGATCACCGTTTTGTCCTTGAATGGTGTTGATGTGTATTCCGTGACCGAAAGAAGCTTCGCGAAAGGGAACCTCCCCATTTCTTCTTCAACACTTTGGCGCAAAATCTCTGGCGCTTCATCCAGCGTGATATATCTCAATATGTTCACCTGCTTTCTCAAGATATCCGGTTTGTTCCACCCGGGAGCCGTCAGGCTCCCGGTGTTTTTGTTTCTTCAATTTCGGCGTATGAATATTTAAGCGTAAACGGTACATTGGGGATCTTTGTTTCGACCGTCTTTGGATTCGCTTTTACAACCACCCTCCAATTCCCGCGAATCTTTACGAGATATCCAACCTTTATATTTTCTTTGTTGTACTGCACACCGCCAATTTCATCTAATGCGTTTTGAAAGTAGGCCAGTTTATCAATCTCGTATTCCATTTTTTCCAGTAAACTTTCTAGCCAATTGCTGTTATTCTGTTCTTCTGCTGTTGCAATAAGTTTTTTAAATTTTCTAATATTGGCGTTACATTCCTCGATCCTGTTATTTAAATATGCTTTATCCTGCAATCGAGCCATGCTTGCCGTTTGTTGTGCTGTCATAGCTTTTTGGCGGAAGTATTCCGACTTTCTGTATTCTTCAAAACCCTTATGATAGCGGTCATAAATACGTTGTCGCTGCCGGGCAAACCGTTCCGATCCTGCGTGTCCAGCAATAATAGGTTGAGTGAAAAATGCAATATCATGTTCCTTAAATCTTTCATTCATTTCTGCTTGTAAAGCTTCTGCGCGCTTTTCGGCGTTGTTTGCATATTGCTCGTATCGTTCAGCTCGGCGTTCCGCCTTTTCAGCTTTTCGCTCAACTTCTTCGGCGAAACTTAAACGTTCGCCAATTTTGCCGCCATCCGTGAATCCCAATTGTTTAGCAATGCGAATCGCCATGTAATGGTCTTTCGTGCTTTTCGATATCCAAGCACCGGCATATCTGCTCCAAGAGAAAAAGCGTTTTAATTTCGATTTCAAATTTTCTGGAAGCGCAGCATACTCCGACTTTTCAAATCGCAATTCAATCCTGTTGGTTCCGCGGTTTAACACATATTGCTTTTCTGTTACATCCATCCTCGTTACCCTCCCACATTTACCGTCCGCCGACGATTATTCGTTTATTCGTTATTTCGTTATTTCTGATATAAGTATATTACCCATATACGTAATTGTCAATACTAATATTCGTAATTGCGAAAAATTATATTATGTGCTATTCTTTCGGTAGGAGGGTTGTGTATGAAGGTAAACGTCAGGTTGAATGAAGTCCTTAAAGAACGAAATATGACGCAAAAAGAACTGTCCGAGCTTACAAAGATTCGTCCTGCTTCCATAAGCGATCTTTGTAACAATGTCCGAACTGCCATTAATCGTGAACATCTAGCAAAGGTGGCGGAAGCACTAAATATAACGGACATTCGAGAATTGATCGAATTGATGGATGAGGAGCATAAGGGATAAATAAACTCTCTTATGCTCCTTTTACCTTTCAGTGATTTTGCGATACGCCCACAATACCCGCAATCAGATATTCCACACACGGCAAGGCCAAACTATTTCCGATTGCCTTATATCGTGCGCTATCGCTGATCTCTTTACCGTCATGGCCGTACCTACTCCAATCATCAGGAAAGCCCTGAAGTCTTTCGCATTCTTTCGGAGTCAAACGCCTTACCGTTTGCTTCACTCGTACAGGATTGGTGTAATTCAATGAGTAGCCTCCCGTTTCTTTCGCTTGTAATGTACCGGATACATCACCGTTTTCGTTCAGGTTTCGGCAATCTACCGATGCGATTAAGTCACCTGTTGTAATGTCATCACAAGCCATGAGTGTTTTACTTTTCTCTGTTGGTTCATATTCCCTGAAGGATTTAAATCCGAAGCAGACTGTTGGTGCTTGATTTAGTGATGATCCTGCCGCTTTAAGAGTTGGGGTCACGCTTTCGCTGTATGACAACCAAGATTTTGCGCCATTGCCACCCGCGAACACTCCAATGGCAACGGCGTGTCGGTCTGCGCTTGTGAGTGTATATGCCAGTTCTTCCTGCACACCTAACCCATTTCCACCATTCTGTGGCTGGCGATCAATCGTATTTGCAGCAATGCATATCGCTGTATAATCTGTCACCCGACTTTGATGATCTCCCGTCAATGTGCAACTTGTTCTTCCGTCTCCGTTTCCTCAGCAGTCATAGACCAGTGGCGCGTTTCTTCCGCTTGCATTGCTGTTTGTGTTGAGTGTGTAAGCAACGTCACTTGTTCTGATTTCTCCGTTTGCGTTTTGGTTAACCCCGCTTGTGCTTCTAATGCCGCTTTCAACATTTCCGGCAAATCCTTCCCCCGCCGCTCCGCCCGTCGCAAAATACCGAGACACGCCCTCGGGCTTAAATAATACTTCTGCGGCACGTTGTCCTCCAAAATCTGCGACAAGAAAGATTCTCTTGCGACGTTGGGGGACTCCCCAAAATTGGGCATCCAAGATGCGCCATGCAACGTCACATCTTCCGCCTCGCACCATTCCAGCGTTTGCCCATCTTCCAGAGGCAGGCATTGGAATTTCGGTGTTACAGAAGGATTGGAGCACGGCTCTAAAATCCAGCCCGTCATTTGATGACAAAGCTCCTGGGACGTTTTCCCAAATAGCCCAAGTTGGATATAAACCATTAGTTGCTTCCCTCATTTCCTCGATGATTCGGATTGCTTCGCTGAACAGACCCGATCTCGCTCCTGCAAGTCCTGCTCGTTTTCCTGCCACACTTAAATCTTGGCAAGGACTGCCGAACGTGATAATGTCAACTGGCTCAATCTCCGCGCCGTTAATCTTTGTTATGTCGCCCAAATGTTTCATGTTTGGGAAGTGTCGTTTCGTGATGCTGATCGGCGCTGATTCGATTTCGCTTGCCCAAACCGGTTCTATCCCGTACCATGTGGCGACGAGAGGGAATCCGCCGATTCCATCGAACAGTGAACCTAATTTCATATCCACTCACCCGAATATCCAGGTACAAAGATTGTTCCGTTTTCGATCACCATTGATAATTGATTTTCATCCTCAATCCCCATGAATGCTTCGATTTCGCTAACGGTTGAAAGTATGGGAAATGCACAGAATTTCATGTCGTCCGGCTTCATATGGGAGATCAATTCTTTCTCGCCTTTATCAAATATCACCATGATCGGTTGATCTTTGCTGTCATAGATTCGGTTGCCGATTTTCACTTTCATGCTTCGTTCATCCTTTCGTTGTGTCGATTGTCACTTCATGAATTCCATCCCACAGTTCCCGGATTTCAGCAGCCTTCGCCACTACCGCATCTTTTGTTTGGGAGTCAGTACAATATCCATGGCCTCTTGATAGTGCTTCGCGGCCAGTTCATAGGCTCTCGTATGCATATAGTTGAGTTCGTCCCGAAGCACGCTGGCCGTCATTTTCTTTAGTCGTTTCAGTTCGTTTCGGATTTGATCGCGATTCAGTTTCATTCGCTCACCTTCTCAAATTCCACCTCAAGTCTGGGATTCGTCTTGTCAATCTTGTAATCCATCACCCTTGGTAACGCATACTTGTCATTTTCATAGATTAGCGCATCCTCAAATGCGTCCAACAGTACTTTCAAGCCATTATGCGTATCGCCATGTCTGTTAGACTTGAAGTAAAACCAAAGGCGGACGATAACCTTTCCCTTTGCTGTTTCCCATTTGTTTTCAGTGCGCCAAACTGAAGTAGTGATAACCGTATCGTCGAACCACTTTTGCGCCTCTTTGTTCAATACACGTATACGCTTCATTCGTCTTTTTCCTTGTTTGTCGTAATAGTAAATTACTCTGTTGGCATACATGTGATTGACCGATGGAGGCAATTCATTAATGATGAGCCGCTCCACATTTCCACCTCCAGCTAGATCAAAATGTAAGCGTTTGATTTTGCCTTATAAGACGCTTTTTTGTTTCGTGCATTGGAATATTGTTTATCTTTTTACAATGGCAAAAACAACGTTTCTCTCAGGTAAAAACGACTTTTGCAGACGAGTGGCATATACCGCCGCACCGCCAATCTTAAACTTAATCATGTCGTTCACTTCCCACTACTCCCGAATCCTTTTTCTCCGCGGTCAGAATCACTTAATTCATCCGCTTCAACCGGTTCTAATAAAGCACATGGCAAGATAATCAGTTGAGCCACCTTATCGCCTTTCCTTACCTGATATGGTTTATCTTTTGTGTTATACAGAAGGATTCCGATTTCTCCCCTATATCCCGCGTCTATCGTGCCATCAAAACTGAATATCCCATGTTTGAATGCTAACCCACTGCGGCTAGATACTTTTCCGTAATAGCCCTGCGGTATTTCTACCGCAAGGCCCGTTTTTATTTTTGCTTTTCCGATTTCAGTTGGAAGGTATGGTAGAAAACCGCATTCCATATTCCCCATAACTCTCCCTTCTAGTCCTGTCATCGTTGGAGGAATAACAACGTCCTCCAAAGCATATAAATCAAGTCCTACATCAATAGGATTTGCCCTTGTGGGAATGATTACATCTGGATGAAGTTTCTTAAATCGCAATTGTTTCATAGTTCGTCATCTCCTTTATGTCCGATATGGCAGAATCATATGAAGTGCCGAATCATCATCTTTCCCTTTGATAATCATAGGTTGCATCGGTCCAACGAATTGAATGATTATCTCGGGATCGTCAATTGCTTTCAAGGCGTCCAGCGCGTATTTGGCGTTGAATGCGACCGTGATGTCGTCTCCTTCTTTGTGTTGTATTTCCAAACGATCTGATGCCTTACTTCCCGATGCTTCTGATTTGATCTCAATGTCATCACCAACTGACATTTTCACGACTTTTGTTTTTTCTTCATTTGCCACAATGAATACTCGTTCCAGAGATTTGATAAATTTTGTTGTTTTTACGGAAACAGTTGTATTGAAATCAGTTGGGATCAGACGATCTGTATCCGGATAACTGCCTTCAAGCACTCTTGAAAAGAAAGTGTAGTATTTTGTTTTCGCCATGAAGTTGTTGGATGAAATCTGCAATTCCACGGTTTCTTTGTCGTCGATCAACTTAGTTAATTCGCTCAAACTTTCTCTTCCCACAACGACACTGAAATCAAGATCGCTCTCAATGTTTGATTCTTTCTGCGCCAACCTATGGCGGTCGCAGCCAACGAATCGAATATTGCCGCTGGTGAGTTTGAACAGAACGCCGGTCAGTATGGGCATACTCTCTTGATCCGAAGTGGCGTAAATCGTTTGTGCTATGTTTCGTTTCAGAACTTCACCTGGCAAATGTACAACATCTCCAATCACTTGCGGGAACTCCGGGTACTCGTCTGCTTCGATGCCAGCCAGTTCAAATTTTGATTTTCCCGTATAGATCGTTGCATTCGTCTTGTCCACTTCGATTGTGATGTCTCCAGACAACTTCTTCACAATCTCAACGATCTTCTTTCCAGGAAGGGTAATAGCTCCTTGCCTTTCAACGGTTACATCTTCTGTTGGGATAACGGTTTTGATGAACACCGAAATGTCCCCAACGATCAGTGTCAATCCTTCATCGTCCGCCCGAAGAAGGATATTACTCAAGATCGGGATTGTCGTTTTGTTCGGAAGTGCCTTCGAGATTTGTTCCAGCGGCTTTGCCAATACATGTTGGGGGATAACAATTTTCATGACAGTTCAACCTCCTGATTGTTTTTTTTGAGTTCTGACTTGACTATGGCAAGCAGTTCACTTTCATGGCCTTTTTCTATCCCGTATTTCCTTACAAACGATTCAACGAATGCCCTTGCTTGTGTCGGCTTTGGTTTATAGATTCTGGTTAAATCGCGAATGCTTTTTCTCACGATGTCGGAACTTGCCTTCTTTTTTTCCATATTCTTCAGCACCCTTCTGAATTACATCGGCAATAAGTTTGGTCATTCTCTTTTTGACATAAGGTTCAGCTATTTTCGTTGAGATGCTAAACATCCCCATCTCCGAATACATTTTCCTTGCCAGCCAATCCAACTGTTCTAATTTCTCACGTATCAGCCATTCATAGCTGTCGTAGATTTCCTCCATTTCCGTTTGTTTGGACATGCTCAATCATCCTTCAGCCGGTAATTCAGTAGCTTTGGATTGCCTTTGATTACCACGCAATAATCGCTGCACATTTCATAGATTCTGCTGCCAATGGCCATATCAAAATGGCACATGGTGTCGATGTCGTATTCCGACGAGATTAGGATTGGCAACTTGTTCAAGTAGCGATAGTTGATGATCGAAAATGCTTGTTCTTTCTGAAAGTCCGTAGGTTCCTTCCGACCTTTCCACATGTCGTCGATATACAAGACATCGATTCGTTGCAGAAGTCCAATCCGCTCATCCAATTCATCAAGGTTGTCCTTGATTTCGTTGAATCCTTCCACCCACGGAAAGTAAATGACTGGCACGCCATGCTTGATTAATCCGTTTGCGACTGCCATTAGAAGATGGGTTTTTCCGCATCCAGGAACACCTAACAAGGCAATGCTGTTCTTCCGTTCTTTCCGAATCGAATCAAATTCATTGAGATATGATTCCGCGCAATGCCTTGCATCACGAACAATTTGTGGTCTGCCGTTCATCACAAAGTTGTCAAACGTTTTGGATTGAAACTCTACGGTGATCTTGCTTTGCTTCATCAGCCGTTCAGCTTTTCGCCAATGGATGCAGTCACAAGACTTCCAATATTCCAATCCGTCTTCTCCGCGAATCAAAAATCCTTCTTCGTCATTGCATTTCTTGCATCTGACGTTTTTGGACTCGATCTTTGGCAAGCCATCCGACTCTGCCGCCTGTGATTGAATCTTCTGGATTCGTTGGCGAATCGCGTCTATGTCGATCGCCTTGAGCGCTTCCCGAATGCTTTGCACCGTCATCACCTCGTTTCTCTTTGTTCGCTTCCCATGGATGGTCGATGCCTTCCGCTTTCCAACGTTTCAGAATGGCGTCTACATAGCTTAAATTTCGTTTTCCGTAGTAAACGGCTGTCTTCATTGCCTCGCACACCCATCGTTCTCCATAATCGTCAATCATAGCGTTCATTCGATCTTTGATTACTGAACTGATGGTTCCAAAACCTTCGGTCTCGAAAAGTCGAAACGGGTTTTCGGCGCTATTACTACTACTATTATTATTAATGGTTTGGTTGGGTATGGTATGGTTAGGTAGCCCTGTGACGGGCGCGGACGTTTCTGTTACAACTTCATCACTTGCTTGTGACGGGCGCGTGACGGGCTCGTGACGGGCGCGTGACTTCCTCTTGCGTTCCTTGTTTTGTTCCCGTTTTTCAATAAGTCGTCCGGCGTACTCGTGCCAGTCGTGTATATATAAGTCCTCATCTACAAAGCCTGCTTCTATCAACGCACGCAGCAAGTCTGTTCCCCCCGTCCAATGACAGGCGTCAGCAATATCATCACAATCAAAGCGACTTAGGTCCCCATCTTGGGCGTAATCCATAGCCCACCACCAAAGACAATGCAGAATACCGATTGCATAGGGTAAAGGGATGTCAAGTAATCGGGCAAGCCGTTTTGTCTTTGGATGACGTTCTAATTCCTGATGACTCTCTATCCATGCCATTCCCCCTCACCTTCCATTCGGGTCATAGATATACCGTCTGCCTTGCCACTTAATCACACTTGGAACACCTTTGTGATACTTGACGATCTTCACATTGTCTTGATTTTCTGAAATCACTTCAATCGCCCTAGATGAGACGGGAATGCGCCGAATCAAACCTTTTTTCTCCATTCGCTCGATATAACCGTGAACTGTGGAAGTCGATTTGAGTCCGACTGCCTTCCCGATCTCTCTGCGAGTTGGGGGAAACCTTTTTTCTTGGATGTGACTCAAAATAAAGTCCAGTATTTGCTTTTCCCGAACGGTTAACTTGTCCATCACCGCATCACCTGATAGAAGGCGTACTTCGTTTTCCCGGTAAGCCTGTGGATGCATTCCAATCTGTCCGGCAGCACTTTTTTTACCAACCACTGTGTATGATCCATGCCATTCTTTTGCATAAGTTTAGCTTGATTCAGAGTGGGTTTATGTCCCCTGATCCGCATCTGGTTCTTCCTCCCCATAGTTTGATAGAATCCAAACTTTTCGTTTTTCACGTCCAAACTCTAACGCTTCATTAAGGTCTTCCATGAACACGTCAATGTGATAACCTTTTACCGCGCCGCCGATGTCCTCCGCATGACAATAGCCGTATCCTTCGACGAATAGCGATGTTCCGAGGGGTATATAATCTGGGTCCGTTGCACAGACCCCAGTACGCGCTTGTGTGCCCGCGAATGTTATGCCGTACCCTTTATCACCTGGACGCTTTCCCGTTGATTCTGGGCCAGCTGTATAAGCCGTAACGGTCATTTCCATTGGTTCTGTCTGGTTGATCTTGATGTATTCTTTTTCCGTTACCGTCTTAATGATCGTCTTGTATTCCGTCTTTATTTCCGGTTCTGGTTTGGCTTCTGTTGGTTGAAGCATAGTTGCCCCAACCAACAAGCCGATAACCGTTCCCAAGATAAAGGTTGCTTTGTTCATTTCTTCTCCTCCGATTAGAAAAGGGAAAGTTGTGCTTCTGTTTCTTGACAAATTGCTTCAATGTTCCGTTTGGCTTGTTCGTAATAACTTTGTTTAAGTTCAACGCCAACGAATCTGCGTCCCATTTTAATAGCCTGATAACCTTCCGAACCTATTCCCATGAACGGAGAAAAAACAATATCATTCGGATTAGACCAAAGTTCGATTGCTCGTTCGATAACCGTCAATTGTAATGGGCAAATATGCTTCTCGTCCTTTTCTTCCCGCGCTGAACGATATTGCAACGTATCAGAAGGATTAATGTCCATCCAAACTGGCGAAGCGTATCTTTGCCAAACTTCAATGCTATACCAGTTCCGCGAATCGTCACTTGTTGTAAACTTGCTTCTATCCGGTTCTGGCCATTCGCCGGCATATGACTCAAAACACCCGCTGATTGGTTCAGGGTTATCTCCTGGTTTACGCATCGTAACAAGATAATCCGGTATGCCTTGCCGACTCAATGCGCTGTCTTTGACAACCTGTTTGTGGAGTAAACCAATCGCCTTTGTCCGTTGTTGTGCCACTACTGGATCCTTCCAAATGACAACTTCACTGTGATAAATCCATCCTTCTGCTTCAAAGGCGCGTATCAAATCTCCGCGAAAATCGCGAATGCCGATGTATCCATGATGTGCTTTGCTAGTTGGAAGGTTCATGCAATGGAATGAAACCAGCCTTCCAGGCATTGTAATTCGGTAAAGTTCTTTGACTAGGAAACGGAAGTGTTGCATGAACTCATCGTCATTCTTTGCATTACCCATATCTCGATCGCTGTTCGAATACACATACAGCGATGAAAACGGAGGAGAGAAGATCGAAAAATGGATACTTTCATCAGGAATACCATGAGCCACTTCAACACAATCTCCATGATAAAGCGCATATCGTTCTGTGATCGTTTCATCAATAACATTTACGTCTACACGCATTTACGTTCACTCCTTAACCATGATGGAATGGTCATCTTCAATCGCGGCACATATTCCGTCTTTTCAATCGTAGTTGCCCGGATGTTTTCTGCTGTAATCTTGCGTGTATGTTTGAGCATTTCTTCGGCCATCCGTTCAAAATCCGCTTCCTTGCGCCGGATGTTTTCGGCAACGGCTCCTTCCAAGTCGGATGTAATCATATGGACATTGACTTGATTCTTTTGCCCGAAACGGTAGCAACGCCTGATCGCTTGATATATTTGCTCGAATGAGTCAGATAGACCGACAAAGGCCATATCCGCGCAATGCTGCCAATTCATCCCGAAACCGCATATGGATGGCTTGCTTACAAGGCAGCGAATCTTACCATTCGCAAAGTCAAGCATTGCTTTCTCTTTGTGTTCTGGCGAATCCGAACCTTTTACTTCAACCGCTCCCGGAATCGACTTTGCGAGCAGTTCCGATTCTTTGTTCAAGTCACACCATACAAGGAATGGTCTGTCGGTCGAATTCACGATTTCTGCACATTTGGCGACACGTTCTTCAATCGTCTCCCGCCTTGCCTTTTGCCGTTCTTGAAGCGTTTTGGCTTCGGACTTGAACAATTCTCCTTCAAGCGGTCGGTTGATCTCCACAATATGATCAACAATGTTCAGGGGAGGGAGAATATAATCCCCGTCGTCATAACCCAGATCTGAAGGCTTCTGAATGAGGACGGCCCACGAAGCAACCCATTCCCAGAACTTCGATTCAGCGTGTCCTTTCAGCCGCCATTTCTGTGTTTCCCCGCCGTCATGGACGAAGAACATAGAAAGCATTTCCGTCCGGCTCATGACGCCCAGGAATTCAGAGTGATTGCCCAGTTCCATATAATCGTTCGGGGCCGGCGTGGCCGTACAAGCCAATCGAAACGGCGTGTTTCGGAATGATTCGATGATTTCCGTTCGCATCTTTCCGTCAAACGCCTTGAGTATGCTCGATTCATCAAGTACGATTCCTTCAAATTCGTCCGGATTGAACTTGTGCAACATTTCATAGTTTGTTATGTTAATTCCAGACTTAACGTCGCTTTGCTGGCGGCATAGCGTTACGTTTAAGTCGATCTTTTGTCCCTCTCGCACGGTTTGCGAGGCCACAGCGAGAGGGGCAAGGATTAATACATTTCCACCGGTATGCTTATGAACGTGCTTTGACCATTCAAGCTGAATGATCGACTTGCCTAATCCTGTCCCGGCAAATACTGCTGATCGCCCTTTCCTTAAGGACCACCTTGTGATATCCGACTGATGGTTAAACAACACCGGATGCAGGTCTTCACGTTTTACGTCGATTCCCTTGGGTTGAAACTCGAATCTTTTGCTTTCAAGGAATTGTTGGTAATTCAGTGTTATTCCCTCCTGTCAATACAAGCTGAATTCTGAATAATGCTTAATCCTTGTAATTTTCTTAACCGATCTGCAATAATCGCATTTTTGACACATAATTGGCTCCACTTGTCCGCTTTTTACCGCCTTTACATGTTCGATATGATTGCTTACAATCGCAAGACCTTGTTCGATTGCCTCATAGTCAAAGTAGAGAATCTCGTGATCAGGCGGGTCTTGCTTAGTCACGACGACCATATGAGGGATTAGCCATTTGTCACGTCCGGTTGCCAGACGTTCAACTTCCGCATAAACGGCCATTTGGACGTTGTATCCGTAATGGTCAATGAAGTTTTCATAAGCTTGTGCTTCCTTGTTCCACCATTTGCCGTCGATTTCTTTCAAGGCCTTCAAATCTGCGAATATTCCAACTTCCGGCTGATAACTGTCGATCATGATTTTCCAAGGGATGCCGAACAGTTCTGCAGTCATAATGACTTCTTTCTTTCCGGCCAGTGCCTTCATGACAAGCGGATCGTTTTCCAGCACTTCAATCATCTTGTTGCAATGTTGAAAGTTTGATTTTAACTGGCCGGCAGTTGCTCCTCGACTACTGTATAAGTCAGGATTGTTAGCCTTGAATTCGTCGAGCGAGCCTTCGTTCCAAGCATGAATGTACTTACCTTCGATAAACGCCGTTGTATCCTGTGGTTCGTACTCCCCTGCAAGTTGGGCGACTGCCGCCGCTTCGCAGCCGCCGTATGCTGGAATAAAGCTTTTTAGTTGGCTGACCGACATATAAAGGCGATTGGCTTCGAGGGAGTAATAGTTGTCCTTATTCAGTTGCATTGTCTTCCCCCGCATTCAACGGAGAATCCGTTTCGCTCTTTGGTTTTGGAATTTCGAAGTAATCCTCACGTTTTGCCATGTTGTCTCGGAGCGACTTATACACGCTTCGCAGGCGAATAAAATCATTGTCAGAGAATGCTTCAACCTTGCAACCGATGAACTTCTCAATCATTTCTTTGGTGACTTGAAACTCTTCCCGGAACGCGCCGATCATCTTCCGAATCCGATCTTCCAAAGGCTCTTTGTAGCCGGTTTTCAGTGTTTGTTTGCACTTCTCAACCGCCGCTTCCACAACGTCACCGGGAATAACCGCAAGGATACACGCCCGTTTTCTTCTGGCCCCCATGTTGGCCGTATGTTCGTAAATGTCCCTTGCGTCATCCAGCGCGTATGTTCGCTCTTTCGTCTTTCTTTCGTGCCTGACGTAAAAGATTCTGGTGTCCCGCGTGTTGGTCTCAAGATCCCATGCATAGGCCATCATGGTTGAAACACCATTCTTTTGTTCGAGTTCAATCACGCCGGAATCGATGTTCCCCCATGCTTGTGCAATAGCTTCCGCCAGACGGATCGAAGGCCCGGAAACCTTCTGTCCGCCTTTCGGGTATTCGTACAGGGCGCTTTCAGCCAGTGAAACCCGCTCGCAGGCCTTCATAATCCGGTCAAAAGCTGCGTATTCGTCGCGCGGAAATTTCTTGGCCATAATGACAGCTGCTTGCACTTCCTGCGCTTGTCGAGAAATAACCGTTTCCGCAATTTGCGTAGTTTCTCGCCGTTGCATCATGTTTTCCGGTGTCATCAGTTCCATGAATCAACCCTCCAAAATTTCAATGCTCAAGTCTTTTCCGGGTTCCGTGCTCAAAATGAAATATTGGTAGTCGTCTTCGAAAGCTGCCTTCAGGATTTCTTGTTGCTTGCTTCCGAGATTCTGGAAGCCATCTACGCAAATTACCTTGAGCGGTCCAGCTTGCGCTTTTGCCAGTTTGAAAGCGAAGTCCAATGCTTCCCCTTCGGACAAACCATCAATCAACGTTCCATTGATTCGGATTCGTCCTTGATCGTCAACTGACAAACCTTCTACCGGCAACGATGCGGTTTTCAAAAGCTCCTTCGGTAATTCCCTTGCCTTCTGAATCTTGTTGGTCAGTTCAGCAGACCGCGCTTCCTTCGGAGCCAACTTTTCCCGAATAATGTCGTTCATCCGTTCCCATTCGCGCAGGTATTCCTTCATGGCCGCCGCGTGATCGGCTTCCTGCTTCAACGGTTCTGTATCAATCCAAACTGTATTTGCCACAATTTCCTGCGCGTTCCCGACTTTGGCTTGTTCGGTAGCAATCAGATTCGCCTCATGATCCGCGATTTTCTCAAGATCACGCTTTTCCAGTTCGTCGATATTAGCCAATGCTGTCCGTTTTTCAGCGATTTGTTCCTTGTATTCGGATATGAAAACGCGGCTTTGTTCGACTTCTTGAGCAATATCTTCACGCACAGACTGTTTTTTCGCCTGGTATTGCAGTTTCAATCTTTCAATGGCTTGTTCCAGTTCGTTGTCCAGTCGGGCGCAAGTTTCCGATATGCGTCTGTCTGCATCGTCGATTGTCGTTTGTTCCTGCTGAATCCGTTCCTCTAATCGCTTGATGGAATCGGTGTAAGAATCGCGTTGCCGACGATAATCCAAACGTTTTTGTTCTCGCGCGTTTTCTGCCCTGCGCTTAATGTCCTCAATTCGCATCGAGAGTCCGTCAATAAGCGCCTGAGCTTCCTGAAGCCGTTTGTTTGTTGCTTCCGCTTCGTGAAGACGGTTATACAACTCTTGCAGGTTAACGTTTTTCCATTCCTCGCCATCGTAGTTCGGCGGCAAGTCCCGCTTGATTCCCTCAATGTTGGCTCGTAAGAGGTTGATTTCGCGGTTGATCGATTCACGTTCGGCATAATATCCGTTCTCGATCTGTTTGAGGATTTGGAGAATGTGAAGCTGATAGTCCGCTTCCGGCACTTCTCCGAACCATGATTTGATGTCATCAATAGTCCAGTCAATCTGAAGCATGTTGAGGATGATTTCGGTTTGTTCTTTCGGCGACTTCTGGACGAATTCAATCGGCCTGAAAATGTCACCGTTGATAAGCTTTCTTAGGAATGATTCCGTACTGCTAACAGCTTTGCTGTCATGTTTCACCTTCAAGTAATCCGCTTTTTCAGTGCGTATTTTACGAACCGCTTGCAAACCATCGTCAAGTTCAACGAATAGTTCCGCTTCTTCTTCACCATGACGGATAACTTCTGTCCGGCGGTTTTTATTGGTAAACAATTTTTCAAGAGCTTCGACCAGACTTGATTTCCCCGTTCCAGAATCGCCAGAAACCTTGTTGATCTTACCTGGACTGAACAGAAGTTCCTTGATTCCAAGCCAGTTTTTGATTTCAATCCTTTTGATATGCATTTCAATTCCTCCAATTCTTTGATATACTGGAGGCGTAAAATCACTTTGCCGAGTGATTTTCGCCGATAATCTGATCCAAAACTTTCTTAAAAACCGACTTTGCCGAGTTGGTTTTTCTCTTTTTCTCAACCCTTTCCACATTCCGCCTGAATTGCTCTGCCTGTTTTTGATTCAAATACGCTCCAGGCAATTTAATCACCGAACAACACCACCATTGCCATAAGGATAACGAAAAGCAAAGGGAACGCAACGAACACCGAAAGCCAATCCTCAAGGTCTGCTTCTTTCAATAAATCAAGCCATTCGTTAGATTGGAGTTTTTTGTCCATGTCAATCTCCTTTCATATAATTAAGAATTGGACTGCTCCCGTAACCATCGTTCAAGAAACTGTCTTGTTTCTCTTGCCGGAAAATACCACTTCGATCCGACTTTGTATTTTGGGAAATCTTTATGGTAGAAAAACTGCTGTTGGATAAAGTTCCACGACATGCAAGTGCGTTTCATCAGTTCTTTTGCGTCCCAGAACACATACTCGGCATCGACTTCCTTCACAAGTTCCGCGATCCTTTGGCGGATCTGTTCTCGGACTTCGTTTTCGTTTACGCTGACGTTCAATAAGTTGTCAGCCCGACTCACCATTCATTTCTCCTTTCTTGCTTTTGCAAGTTCTTCGCGAACTATTTCACGGATTCGTTGTTCACTCGGAACGCCATCGTGTTCACAATCTGTCATAGGTACGTATGCATTTGCTTCATGAATTCCTTGTGGAGGAATAAAACCGCTTGAGAACCATGCAATATACTTGTCCGAACCGATGCAAGCATCAATTTGGCAATCACTAACGTATTTCGCGAAACTACATCCAAGATCAAACGTAAATTCACCTTCGCCAAGATGAACAATGATTGCATCACCACGATCATCGTTGAACCGTTCCAAGTATTCCGCCATAATCTTCTGATCAGAAGTGGCATAAAATGGGTCGGCTTCTCCATCAAGTTTAAGTTCCAAGCTGCAAGTAGCTCTGTGTTTTTCCATCACTTCGAATAGATGCAGCACTTCGCTTGCTGTCGAATTAATCATTTTAATCGTTTCCATACAATGCACTCCTTCGAGCTTTTTAAAACCTTACAGTATCTTCTTCGATTTCGCTTTGGCCAGCATACCAACGAGAATTTCATTGAATTTGTCGAGCACGCCCATGCGAACCATGATGTCAATTCCGTTTACTTTTGATTTCAAAGTCGATTCAGAATATTGCCTCCCGGTTCGATTGAAATATTCCGTGTTGATTCGTCGCCGTTCATTTTCCACCCGCTGGCGAACATCAATGCCATGCCGCGCTTGTAAGATGTCATAAATCTTGTTGTATACCTCGTTATGTCCCATACGAGTCCATCTCGCGTATTCATTGACTCGTTGAACAACTTTTGTGTGGTCGGGAACGGATGTAATTCCACTGGTTAGAGTTGCCACAGCTTCATTTGTCCGATCAAGGGATGATTCCAATGCCGACATACGGCGTTCCTGTTCAACAAGCTGATTAGCTACTCCGGCAAGAATTTCAGCGGGAGACATGGCAGGGAGTGCTTGCTTGACGCGATAGTAGTCATCAACGAGCATTTCGTACGCTTCCCAAGCCTGGTCCGTGTTGAGCGACTTAGCATGCATCCATGCTCCTTTTTCAGTCCAGAGGTAGAGGATGTTGGCATTACTCGAACCGTCTTCAATTTGAAGATGGTCTAAAAATTCTCTTTTTTCGTCTCCAAGAAGCGCAAAGTAATGCTTTCCTTCCTTGTATCGTTCGCGATTGCGGTTGAAGTTCTGACTGATGATTTTTCGATCCGTCCCATACGATTCCGCCAGCTGCGCCGTCGTCAGCACACGTTGACCTTGATAGTTAATGACTTGTAGTCGCATGTCGGTATCCTCCTTTCCATGCTTGCTTCTTGTAAATTTCCTTGCTTTCGCTAATGATCTTGACTTTATGAAGACTTAACCCGTCACGATCATCTTCGCGATTTTGACACCTCTAGCAATTTCTTTGACCAAGTAGATTGCAGCACCGACTTGTTTATAATCCAATTGACAGGTGTGATTTAAGCCGAACGCTTTCCGAATCAATATGGAATGAGCGTTTATAATTTGATAGAATTCATGAGGTTCTTTGTCCGGCCACGCTTCTGCAATGGCCTCCTTGACATGTTCCCAAGGCGTCATTTCGCGTTGTTTCACTTCGAGTTCACGCATCAATTCAGCTTTGATTTCTTCTCGCAATTCGGCTTTAATCGTTTCGATAAGTTCTTGTGTCTTCGACAATCAAAACACCTCGCTTTCTTGTAGGATTTTCCTCCCATCCGTCGAATTGGTTAGTTATGAGTTCAGACAAGAACGAATGGAGGAATTTGCTTGAAAGAGACTGAATTGATAGAGATATTGATTGAGCTTAGATCGGCTGCGCGATTCGATCCCATCCAAGCAATGAAGAAGTATGACATGTTATTTTTGGGTTCTAAAATGAATACCATTAGCGTTATCGAATTGAGCCACTGCTTGAACAAGGTTTTTAACATTAACTTCCCTATAGCCGGACTTCTCAAAATGATTCCGACTGTTTGTCCCGGGTTGGGGATGAAACTAATTCCACTTAGAAAAATTAACAATCCTGATTTAAATGCAGTTGACGATTATCTCATCGAACTGTGGTAAATAACTTGTCTGCATTCGGATCGTCAATTTTTTCAAATCCAAAACGTTCACGAGCTTCGTTTATTGTTAAAACTCCGTTTTTCAACAATTCCAACAATTCCGCCATCGTTACAGCGATGGTTTCTTTTTTTTGTTCATTCATTTGGTTCACCTCGCTTTCTTGCAGGGATTTCCTTTGTTCGTGTCGAATTGATTGGCGTTGAAAAGTTGGAAGAACTCATTTAACCTTGTCTTTCGCTGTTTTTAACCACTCATGCCCCGGAATGTATGGTTCGATATTGACTTGTACATTCCGAGTTCCGATTCTAAGTACCTTGAAATAACGGTCGCTTCTTCCCAACAACAGTAGCACCAACAATTTCTCAATGCAGACGCTCATATTATCACCTCGTTTCCTCAAACAACGGATAAACTATTTATCCTTTTAATGCAAAAAAAATATTTTGGTGACCAGTTGACTGGGTAAATTAAATTATCTATAATAAAAATAGATAATTTAATTATCGGTTTATCCAGTTGCGGACTTTTTAAAATAATCGGGAAACAGCTTTTCTACGGCACTCCGAAATAATCGGACAAGCGGAACATTAAATCCCGGCCAGGAGTATACGTTCCATTTTCGATCATTCGGAGATAAACGGTGGAAATGCCATTTTCACTAGCGACTTTTGCTTGAGTTCCCTTTTTCTTGCGAAGTTGACTGAAAAGTTCCCGCTTATTCATTTTCGTGTACCTCCTTTCGCTAATTTGATTATAGCGGATAATTGTTTTATCCGTCAAGGGGGTATGGATAAAATATTTTAGGAGGATTTGTATAATGGAATTCGCGGAAAAACTAATTAAGTTACGCGAAAATAAGGGTCTTAGTCAGTATGAAGTTGCAGATAGACTAGGCATCAAAAGACCGCGCTATAATGCTTGGGAAAGAGGTTTAGCTAAGCCACGAGCAGATATGATTAATAAAATTGCTGAATTTTTTGAAGTAAGTCCGGATTATTTACTTGGATTTGAACAAACCTCAATTCCCGACTGGGCTACATCCAAAGACAAACGCGATTTCAAGAAAATGCTCGAAGAAGACGCTCCTGTCATGTTTGATGGTGTGCCTTTGGACGAAGAAGATCGGGAAAAAGTATTGAAAGTTATGGAGGCAATTTTTTGGGATGCAAAAAAGCGAAATAAGAGGAAACCAATTGACGATTAAAGCGGAGGATTTTGGATGGACAACATTATCCGACAACTTATCCGCAAATATAAAACGAACGATCCCTTTGAGTTGGCCGAGTATCTCAATATAAATGTTTGGTTTCGCGACTTGGGCATGGGAACCCGTGGTTTGTATATGCGGAAATTGCGACGCCGTTATATCGTGATACATGAAGGATTAGATGAACATTGGAAGCGCTTTGTCTGTGCTCACGAGCTTGCTCATGATCGTTTGCATCCTGGATTCAGCCGTTTTTGGTTGGACGAGCAGTCTTTCTTCTATGCCGGGAAATTTGAGCGTCAGGCAAACAAATTCGCGATTCGATTACTTACTGCGGGAGACAGCCAACAGCGTGGCGAATCCGTCAGCGATTTTCTTCGGCGAAACAACGTTCCGCCAGAAATGAGCATATTCATAATGTAGTCCAATAACCCCAGCCGAAAGGCTGTTTATTATATAGATTAAACAGAACATATGTTTGTGAAAGGAGCATCGAAATTGGCAAGTTTCAAAAAGCACAAGTCAGGATGGGAGTATCGTTTCAAGTACAAGGACCCTATTACAAAGGAGTGGAGAGAGAAATCGGAGAGAGGATTCAAAAGTAAACCGGAGGCAGAATTGGCGGCTGCCGAAGCGTTGAAAAAGATCAAGCAAGGGTATGGACGGGAGGATATGAGGTTGTCCGATTACCTGAATATGTGGCTCGAAGAATTTAAGAAAGGAACTGTTCGCAAAAACACGTATGAAGTCCACCGAAACAACATCGAAACCCATATCAAGCCTTACTTCAAGAATATCATGCTTAGTGAAATCATGCCGGAAATGTACCAGAAATTTTTAAATCACCTCTCTGAATCGGGATACAGTCGTCGTACTATAGAGATCGTCCATTCCACGATGCACAACGCAATGAAGAAAGCCGTCACTTTGCGAAAGATTGAAACAAACCCGTGTGTTGGAGTAGAGATCAAAGGACAGCGGCAAAGAAACGAATTGAAGTTCATCGAATCAGAACACATCCCGTCTTTTCTACAGGAAGCCAGAAAGTACGGATATATTTACTGGATCTTCTTCCGTGTTCTGATTGAAACCGGAATGCGTAAAGGCGAAGCCGCTGCACTTCAATGGCCGGATGTTGACCTGAAGAACAACCGAATTACCATTACTAAAACACTCGATTTTACCGCAAAAGAAAAAGATGATCTGTTTGGAGATGTCAAGACGATTCGATCCGCTCGGACGATCAGAATCAGCAATTCTCTTGCCAACGACCTCAAGTATCATATGCAATGGCAAAACCAAAACAAACTGACCCTGAATGCCATTTATCATCACGATCTTAATTTGGTGTTGTGTCGAGAAGATGGAAGTCCTATGCCGAAATCATCCCTTTTTAACGCCTTTTCCCGCATATTAAAGAAATCCGGTTTACCTCCGCTCCCCATTCATTCTTTACGCCATACATGCGCGGTTCTACTTTTGGAGGCGGGCGCAGACATGAAATTTGTGCAGGAACAACTCGGCCACGGAAGTATTCAGATCACGTCAGACGTGTATAGTCACATTTCAAAGAAACTGGAAGAACGGAACATCGGCAAGTTTGAAGATCATATGAGAAGAGTTTGGGGGCATTTTGGGGGCGAATCCACTCCCCGCTCTTAAATCCTCGTTTTGCCCCCAAACACACCCCCCTAAAAACCGCATCACACAAGGGATTTCCAATCAATACAGCGTCATGTACTGATCGCGTTCCCACTGATGGACTTGCGTGCGGTTTATGTTAAATACCCTCATGCGTTTTCATAAATCCCCCGAAAGCCGCTTCATTGGCGGCTTTTTTGTTTTATCGTTTTCATGTACAGACATATTTTTTTATAAGTTTGGGGGCATTTTGGGGGCGTCTTTGGGGGCAAATTCACTCCCCCAATTCACTTCTGTTCATCACATGTTTTGATTCAAATACGATTAAACCACCCCTTCCGATATTCGATTCCTCAACATAGTATTTCTTCTCTTCTCCATGTGTGACAAAGATTATATCACAAGGAAATTCATAATCCTTAAAGTTATTCATCAGTGCTTGTTTTACAATTTGCCTATTATTCGGACCCAAATGCTCGATTCGATATGTCTTTCTCATTATCCCATCTCCTAGAAATAATATTTTGTGTTGTTATGCTATCGATAATCCGCTATTTTCAATACTCGGGTCGTTCCGCATCCAATATATCCAAAAACGGAATCTTTTCCAGCGAGCCAAAAGACCTGATATGAACTTTCTTTGTCTCGGCATCCAGCTTGACGACCCGGCCCCGGATTGGTTCTGGTCTTCCCCATACCGTCAAAACAAGCTCATATTTTTCTTCTTTTGCATCTTGAAGCCTGTTAGCCAATTCCTTCAGTTCAAATTCGTCACGAACAGGCCTTTTCGGTTTTGCCATGACCGTTTCCTCCCTGTGTCGTACTAATGCTTCCTTGTGCTCGGGCAGGATCATACGACTAGATTCCCAAAACAAGTTGCTACCCGGCGTAAGTTTGTTGATCCGCCTCACGCCGACCGCCTCCCGGCAGGCATCGCGGCCAGAATGTTTTCCAGCAGGAAGATCCGCGGCCCCTGCTGTTCCAGACAGAACGCCTTCACGATGTTCCCCCGAACAGACCAAACTTGGATCCGGCGTTGGGTGAGTTTGCCGGCCTTGGACTGGTATATGATGTGGACGGTGCGGCCGAGGTATTTGGTGGGCATATGGGATCACTCCAAAATCGAACATATATTCTTATTATATACAGAACTAATGTTCGATTTTCAAGGATTTTTGTTTTCCGTATATCGCCAAAATAGGGCTTTTGGTGTAGAATATCGTTTTGAAAGTAGGTTAAAGAGTTGAGGTGACTTATGGCACTCATCAATATTTGGGGTGACGAAAGCTCGCACACCGGGCAAAATTACATGGTGTTGGGAACAATTTGGCAAAACCCGGCTTGTACTGCTGAATTGATGAAAGATATTCAAGATCTAAGAAAACAAACTGCCTTTCAAAAAGAATTTCACTGGAATGAGCTGAGAGCGCATCAATTGAGTGCTTACGAAGGATTAGTGAATATATTTAAAAAATACGCTGATCAAGGTTTGCTGAAATTTCGAGCGATTGTTGTTGATCAATTAGATCGTAACCACAAAATATATAGCCAGGACGATGAACTACATTTTTACAAAATGTATTTTTGGTTGATTTACAAAAGGCTAATGATTTCTAACCAATATGACATTTTTCTTGATAGAAAGATAAATAAAATACCGGGCAGGCTTTCTGATCTGAAAAATACATTAAACAATAAAATGACTGGTGATCATGGTTTTATTGCGGCCAATATTGTGAGGAGAGTTGAAGCAAGAGATGGGTCTCAAATCGAATTACAAATGGCAGATGTTTTTTCTGGAGCAATCGCGTATATGCGGAATGGCCATTACGCCCTAGCTAACCAAATCAATCCCAAATTTAAATTGGTTCAATACATAGAACGCACTTTGCAGATTAGCTTAGATGATTGCCACTGGCCAAAAGAAAGTCCAAAATTCAATATTTGGTGTTTCAAAAGGCAAAACCAAAATAAATAGTGCACCGCCCTAATTCCTATCCGTTTGGATTCCACACGACCGAAAAGGTCATGGTTTCGGAAATTAGTGGCGGCGCAGTGTTACTTATCTTATATTGTAACCATATTGTATGTGATTTAATTCAAAAAGTCCATAGTTTTTTATCCCCGCCCAGCCACAACGGCCAAGCGGGGATTTTTTTATTACCTCAACGCCCTGTATAGCATCGTCCACAGCTCTTCCCGCGTCACTGTATCTTTGGGGCGAGTGCCGTCCGTGATGCGGAGGCTAACCGCCCACTCACGCGCTTCCCGGGCCCACGCCGATACTTCATCGGCAGGAGGGACAGGCGGACTCAGATGCTCCCGCACAGCCGCCAGAAACGCCTCCCACCCACCAGGCCGATCCCGGAGGATGTGCGGGCAATGCTTTCCGGTCCAGCGGTTGTGTTGGACGACCGCGTCGATCGGCAGATTGAACTGCTTGAGCAGGTGCGCCACCAGCTCCGCAGCGTTCGCCTCCGCCTTCGCCCGGTCGCCGTCCGCGTTTTCGCAGATTTCGATCGAAATACTGGACGTATTCCCCGGCCCCTTCGACCCATCCCCGGCGTGCCAGGCGACTTCATCGAGCGGCAGATGCTGGACGACGCGCTGATCGTCGACCGTGAAATGCCAACTCGCCGGACGGCTGGCTGCGTCGTCGCCGTTCAAGTAGCGAGCGTGCATCAGCGCATTTGCGCCCTTCGCCGGGTTTGCGGTGTCGTGGATGGTGATATATTTCGGGCCGGTCAGTTTGATTCCCGAGCGGTTTTTGCGGCCAACTGGAATAAAGTCCTGGATGATATTCATTTCTGCTCACCCTTTCCTCGCAGCACCTCAACCGCCTGTCGGAGAACAGGCGGGATCGGCACACCCAGCTGACCGGCATTTTCGATAAGTGACAACAGCTCACCGGCTAGATAAAAAAAGATCGCTGCATCCCGTATGAGATGGGCGTCTCCGATCGTTGTGTCTAGCAGGTGAGCGACGGCCACGATGGCCATTGTGCCGATCTTGCGCGTGACTCCTAGCCAGAGTTCGCGACTTGCCGCTCTGCCCTCTTTTGCCGCTAGGGCGACGCCGCTGATAAAGTCAAGGATGATAAAGACAACGAGCACTGTCATGAGCTGCGTCCACCCTCCAAATAAAAATGATATTGCAGCTCCTGCCACGCCAACTAAACTTTTGATGAACGTCTCCATTGTTGATCACTCTCCCTGAGCATAATAAAAGAGAGCCCCGATCTGGAGCTCTCCTCTGTTGCGTATAATCGTCCAAATGCGAAATGGATATAATGATTTTTCGTGATATATCTGCTTTCGTATAAAATAAAGAGCATCCCGAAGAACACTCTTTTTCAAAGCATTTCTATTCGTTCTTTAAATTCAACAGATGTAGGATCTCCCCCCTTACACAACAGATTCAACAATTCAAAAACAAGATGTTTTGGAGGGGGATGATGTCCTTCTCCCCACCCATGACCATAAACGACGGTAAGACGATCATTCAAATTATCGACGGTTGTTTTATCATACTCAATGTATTTGTGTCCTTGACTTTCTAAAAATGGTGCGAAATGATTTTCAATGTGAAAGGCATCATCCATATTCTGTAGGTAAACCAACTTGCTTTCAGACCTTGAAAAAAGATCGCACATATCATATTCGACGTGAGTATCGCTCAATTCCTTGCCGTCTTTCGAGTAACTAGGGAAGCAAACATCAAAATACTTCTTAACAAACCTTTTGTAGTATTTTGAAATGTTTGTCTGCGGGTTGGCCGCTACCGCATAAGAGTTTGGAATGT
>Ga0207747_1000363_pt1 | contig 54793 bp, 48 predicted proteins | sample HigsolmetaGSP11D_FD_184839 | JGI IMG/M metagenome (GOLD analysis project Ga0207747, IMG submission 184839) | High solid enriched microbial communities from the Joint BioEnergy Institute, USA - SP1-1-D (SPAdes) | ecosystem: Engineered > Bioreactor > SSF (Solid state fermentation) > Aerobic >...
AAACGACCACTTGAAGATTGATGATGTCGTTACTGTGAAAGTGATCAATGTAGACAAAGACGGCAAAATTGGTCTTTCTATCAAACAAGCCATCGATCGCCCTGCTGGCGACAGACGTCCTCCTTCAAGTGACAGGAAGCCTTACGGTGATAGGAAGCCTTATCGCGGAGACCGTTCCGGCGGTTATCGCAATGACAGCAAACTATCATTCGAAGACAAGATGTCCAGATTCTTGAAGGACAGCGAAGAACGCATCTCTTCCCTGCGGAAGAACACTGATTCGAAGCGCGGCGGACGAGGATCCAGAAGATCGTAATTGCGAGATTCGCCAGATCAATGCGTCATTGTCATACACGAGCTTATATCATATACAGGCTGGCATTCACCAGACGGTGAACGCCAGCTTTTCTTATATTCGGCACTTTGCTGCGATTCCATCTGCTACAGTCCGACATCATCTGGTGCTTTCCATTGAAAGCGCATATAATCAAGATGATGGCACGGTCTTTACAGTCACCATAGCTGAACGTAAAGGGGAACTCGCATTGAAGAACAGAAGCCTCCTGCTCAAATTAATCATATTCGGAACGGTTCTTAGCATCCTGCCGGTGGTCATACTTGGCATGTTCTCCTACATCCAATCCTCCAATCAGGTTCAGAAGCAAGTGAATCATGCGGAAATGCAATATCTTCAGCTGATGCGCTCGAACGTCGAACAGGTCTTGAAGACCGTGGAGCATACGCTCACCAATCTGCTGGAGTCCAAGGTGATGGAAGAGGCGATGTACAGCCCTCTGCAGGCGTTGGATTTTCAGTTGTACAACAACTTGCGCAGCGAGATTATCCATCTGCAGTCGTTTGATACAGGCGTTTACGAGGTGTTCCTGGTCAACAAGCGGCAAAACTGGCTGATTCGCAACGACGGCATCGCCCGGCTCGATCTTCATCCCGATGCGGAGTTGCATCTGCGTTTCCTGGAGGAGAAGGACATCTCGTCATGGCAGTTATTGCGCAACGAGGATTATGTGGAGCTGGACATGCAGGGGATGGCCTGCGAATACACCGTCAGTCATGTGAGACAGCTGCCGCTTATTCGCACGGAAAAGTTTATATTGGCTTTTGCCAATATATCCGCATGCGGGCTTTCCGACAAAATATTCCGCGACCTCGACAACAGTGAAGTGATGGTGGTCGACAGCAAGCAGATCATCGTCGCACACCCCGATCACGCGATGATCGGCAAACAGCTCAGCGAGCATCCGGTATTCCGCAATGGCATCTCGCTCGCAGATCGTTCCGGCCAGATGGTACGAGACGACAGCGGCGAACCATACGCCGTTACTTATCTGACTTCCGATTACAATAACTGGAGTTATATCTCCGTCCTGTCCATCGACCAGCTCACGGAAGAATCACGTCGCATCGGTTGGTTCACGTGGCTCATCAGCATGGTCATCATCGGGTTGTCGATCATCACTGTCTGGGTTGTCACGAAACGTCTGTACCGTCCAGTCGATGCACTGATCCGGACGATTCAGCGCAGCCGCAGCCAGAGCGTACCTGCGAAGCCGGTGAACGAGATGCAGCTCATCCAGTCTTATATCGAGCAGCTATATTCGTCAAATACGAAGCTGGAGCATGATATGAGAGAGCATGCGAGGCTGGCGCGGGTATTGTTCCTCAGCCGCCTGTACAGCGGCGATGCCAGATGGGAGGAGATCGCCGAGAAGCTGGATCAGTTCGAGTTGTCCGTACGGGCTTCCAGGTGGCGGCTCATGGCAGTGTTGACCTTGCAGGTCGATACGCTGGACAACACCCATTATGATACGAAGGATCTGGGTCTGTTGTCATTCGCCGTATCCAACATCGTCGAGGAAACGATCGATCAAGACGATCGCTTCCCGACGGTCTGGCTCGATCGCACGTTGGTGATCCTGATCGGCTTCGCTGAACAGGATGAAACGGTCGTCAAAGAGAGATTATACAAGGTGACCGAATCGCTGAAGAGCCTCATCCAGCAGTATCTGAGGCTGTCTGTCAGCATCGGGATCAGCACGTTGTTCGATCAGATCCGCTATGCTTCGCGCGCTTACGAAGAAGGCATCGAAGCGCTCAAGCATCGTTTGATTCTCGGCAAGGGAGTGATCGTCCCTTACGGCGAGGCGCATCAAGGCAAGTCCACGGTCGTCAATGAGTACCCTGTGCGGATCGAGCATGAGTTGATCGATGAGATCAAGCTGGCAGACCAGCAAGAAGCGCTCAGGCTGCTTAAAGACTGGATGCGTGAGGCGGTCACTCGCATACCATCTCCAACCGATTACCAGGTGTCCGTGATGCGCCTGTTGAATCGTCTGATGATGCTGAAGCAAGAGGTTGGAATCAGCTTCGAGCAGCTCGGCATCTACAAGACCTCCTTGTACGATGAAGTGTTATCGCTGCATATGAGTCAGGAGATTGAGCATTGGTTCTCTGAACGGCTGATCGTGCCGATGGTACAGGTGTTCAGCGAACGGCGAAATTCGCAATACCACAGTCTGTCGGAACAGATGATCGACCTGATCCAACAGCATGTGGACAAGGAACTGACGTTGGATGATTGTGCGGCGATTCTGCATTACAATGCCAGCTACCTGAGCAGCGTGTTTAAGAATGAGACAGGCCTTACGTTCAGTGAATATTTGAGTCAGTATCGCCTGCAGGTGGCCAAGGATTGGCTGATGAACACCGATATGACGATCAGGGAGATTGCAGAGCGGCTGCAATACAGCAATTCGCATAACTTCATACGTTCATTCCGCAAGGCAGAAGGGATAACACCCGGCCAGTATCGTGTGAAATATCGTGGCGAGGAATAGTGGTTTCCTGCCATAGAGCGATCATCCGGCGAGGTTATGGCAACCATAATCATCTCTTTGGGAACGGCGCTGAAATGGCGCCGTTCCGCTGTTTATCGGCATCACACAAAGAGATGATTGTAGGCGATATGCGTGATCTCCCTTATGATCGAGGCGTATCCAACCAAACATGAAAGGGAGTTGAGTCAACATGGCACGTTTCAAGAAATGGGCTATCGGTGCACTTATCGTCGTGATGGCGCTGATGTCCGCGTGCGCTACATCCGGCAACGGTTCTTCCAATACGGGAACTGGCAGCCAGTCGTCAAACAACGCAGGGGGCGGCACTTCAAACAATGAAAACAACACGAACAAACCGAAACCGACCATCTCCATCATGACACCGCTGCATTCCGCTGAAACACCGGATCCGAAGCTGGAGAAAGTACTGGAAGAAAAATTAAATGTAGAGCTGGAGATCCAGTGGATCCCGGCAACGACGTTCGGAGATCGGATGAATTCGGCGTTCGCAACAGGGAATCTGACAGACGTGGTGTACCTGTCGCTTGACGGCGTGAACAAGGAAGCGATCCGGGACGGCCAGTTCTGGGAAGTTGGCCCTTATCTGGAGCGCTTCGAAAATCTGAGCAAGCTGAAAGATGAAGTTCTCAACAACATGAAGATCGATGGCAAGATTTATTCGTTGTATCAAGGACGTCCGCTGTCTCGCCAGGGAATCATCTATCGCAAGGACTGGGCTGACAGGCTGGGGTTGTCCACACCATCGACGATTGATGAGCTTTATGAGATGATGAAGCAATTCACGGAGAACGATCCCGACGGCAACGGCAAGGACGACACGATCGGCCTCGCGGATCGCGGCGATCTGACCTACGGTGCATTCAAGACGATCGCATCCTGGTACGGCGCTCCGAATGAATGGGGACTGCAGGATGGAGAGCTGCGTCCGTGGTTCATGTTCCCGGAGTATGTGCAGGCGATGGACTTCATGAAAAAACTGCGTGAGAACGGCTATATTAACCTGGACTTCCCGGTGACGAGCAAGGTCGATCAGCAGAACATGATGAAGAACGGAACAGCTGGCGTATACATCGGCTGTATGTGTGACGTTCAGTCGCTCTATGCAGATGCGGTTCAACTGAACCCGGATGTGGTGTTCGACGTGCAGAATCAGATTAATGGTCCAAGCGGTGAGTTTACCGTGTGGGCAATCGCGGGCTACAACCATCCGTACCTGTTCCCGAAATCGGCTGTGAAGACAGAGGAGGAGCTGCTCGATATCCTGGCGTTCTTCGACAAGATGATGACACCGGAGATCGCGAACCTGGTTTTCTGGGGAATCGAAGGAGAGCACTATAACGTAGTGGATGGCAAGGCGGTTCCGATCGAAGATTCGGCGAAGCTCGCAAGAGAAGTTACGCCATATAACACGATCGAAGTTGGAGAGCCGGAAACGAATGGCCGTCTGCTTGGCAACTATCCATATGAGGCGATGGCCAAGGCCGTTGAGTTGTTCGTCGATAACGACAAATACGTGGTGGCGAATCCGACTGTCACGCTTGACTCGGAGTCGTACACGCTGAACAAGGACAGACTCGCGCAGATCATCACAGACGCCACTTACAAATATATGCTTGGCGAAATCGATCTGGATGGTTTCAACATGGCCGTCGAACGCTGGATGAGCGAAGGAGGAGCGGATGTCATCCGTGAATTCAATGAGTCCTACCAACAAGCGAACGGCAACTGATGCGAGCCATAGACGAAGCCTGAAGAAATAAACCCATTAAGGAGGCAGAGGGTGTGCATGTCGTCATGGACTCGGCACACCCTCTTCACTTCTCGTGCGAAGGAAGAGGATAACATGAGTGGAACTGCCAGGATGATGCGAAACCTTGCCAGGAATAAGTGGATCTATCTGATGATTCTACCGGGGCTTGTCTATATCATCATTTACAAATATATTCCGATGTACGGGCTTCTGATCTCCTTTCAGAACTACAAACCTTATCGCGGCATTAGCGGCAGTGATTGGGTGGGACTTGCGCATTTTGAACGATTGTTTAACTCGCCCGATTTCTGGATGATTTTCTCCAATACCTTGATATTATTCGTATTGCAGCTGATCTTCTATTTTCCGGTTCCGATTATTCTGGCCCTCATGCTCAATGAGGTCAGATCTGTAGTTTATCAACGAACGATTCAATCGATTATCTACTTGCCGCATTTTATGTCGTGGGTCGTCGTCGTCTCGATCAGCTATGTGATGCTGACGATGGATGGCGGTATCATCAACGGGTTAATAGAAAGTCTGGGATATGAGAAGATGAACTTCCTGCTCAGCCCCGAATGGTTCCGCCCGATGTATATCATCCAGGTGATCTGGCGTGAGGCGGGCTGGGGAACGATCGTCTTCCTGGCGGCCATCGCGGCAGTGGATCCGCAGCTCTATGAAGCAGCGAAGATGGATGGGGCCAATCGTCTGCGGCAGATGTGGCACATCACGTTGCCCGCGATCCGCAATGTGATCGTCATCCTGCTCATTCTGAAGATCGGGGATATTCTGGAACTTGGATTCGAACATGTGTATCTGCTGCTTAATGCGACCAATCGGGAAGTGGCAGAGATTTTCGATACGTACGTGTACGTCACCGGCATCCAGCAAGGCCAGTACAGCTATTCGACGGCGGTCGGCTTCTTCAAGGGATTCGTCGGATTGATCATGGTGATCTTCGCCAATTGGCTGGCCAAAAAATACGGCGAAGAAGGCATCTACTAAGCACAAGGGAGGACGTACGATGATCTATGACAAATCACTGGGCAGCCGTATATTCAACTTGATTAATGGCACGCTGCTGGCGATCATTGCGCTGCTCTGCCTGTTGCCCTTCGTGCATGTGATTGGCAGTTCACTGGCGACCAACGCGGAGATTGCGGCCAGGAAATTTATGCTTGTCCCGACAGAGTTTACATTCGATGCTTACCGGTATATTTTCTCGACGAACAACATCACCAGATCGTTGCTGATCTCCGTGGTCGTAACGCTTGGGGGCACACTCTGGAGTATGTTCTTCTCGGTCATGACCGCGTACGGTCTGTCGCGCAAGGATATACTCGGACGGCGGTTCATCCTGTTCCTGTTCGTGTTCACGATGCTGTTTAACGGCGGGATGATCCCGACCTTCATCGTCGTACAGAAGACCGGGTTGATGAATACGCTGTGGGCGCTGATCATACCGGGGACGATCAACGTGTTCAATATGATCATCCTGCGCACCTTCTTCCAGAACCTGCCCGACGGTCTGGAGGAATCGGCGAAGATCGACGGCGCGAACGACTTCGGCATCCTGTTCCGCATCGTGATCCCGTGCTCGATGCCGGTCATCGCGACCATCTCCCTGTTCTATGCGGTCACTTACTGGAACACGTATATGAACGCGATCCTGTACCTGAACGACGCGTCGCAATGGCCAGTCCAGGTATGGCTGCGGCAGATCGTTGTTCTGGCGAGCGGGCTGAATTATGACGGTTCCATCTATAACGATACGCCTCCGCCTGCGCAGTCTGTGAAGATGGCGACGATCGTTGTGGCGTCACTGCCGATCATCCTCGTCTATCCGTTCCTGCAGAAGCACTTTACGAAGGGTGCGTTGCTCGGATCGATCAAGGCCTGATGCGGCGGACTTGCCAGAGTTTGGCGAGGCGTGGTATGTTGGAATGAGGACTTTTCAGAGGGGAGCATGCATCATGACCAACGAGCAATCCTGGGCAGTGAGGACCGTGGAGTCCACCATCGCCCAATATCCGCTACTGCACGAGCATCCGCACCTGAGTGACTGCTGGAACTATGAGAGCGGCGTTATGCTAAAGGCGATCAAGGATGTCTATGAGTGGACGGGGGATGAACGCTATCTGTCCTATATCAAGCGAAACATCGATCACTACGTGAATGAACAGGGCGAGATACGGACGTACCAGCTGTCGGACTATAATCTCGACCAGATCAACCAGGGGAAGATACTGCTGTATCTGTACAGGAAGACACAGGAAGACCGATACCGCAAGGCTTTCGGTCGGCTCTTCACGCAGTTGCAAGGCCAGCCGCGGACGGATCAGGGCGGATTCTGGCACAAGAAGATCTACCCTTACCAGATGTGGTTGGATGGTCTGTATATGGCGCAGCCGTTCCTCGCGGAGTATGCGTGGATGAACGAGCAGCCGGAGCTGTTCGATGATGTCGCCCATCAACTGCTGTTGGCGGAGAAGCGCACGCGCAACTGCGCAACCGGTCTCCTGCACCATGCCTGGGATGAGAGCCGCGAGCAGGAATGGGCAGATCCCGAGCATGGCCGTTCTCCTCACCCGTGGGGCAGAGCCGTCGGCTGGTACTGCATGGCGGTTGTCGACGTGCTCGATTACCTGCCGCTACATCACGCGAAGCGCGGCCAGATCATCGGCATCTTCGAGCGGCTGATCGATGCGCTGGTGCGTGTGCAGGACGCGGAGAGCGACGTATGGCATCAGGTGCTGGATCAGAAGGGGCGGCCGGGCAACTATCTGGAAGCGTCCTGTACCGCGATGATCGTCTATGCAGGGTTGAAAGCATCGCGGCTCGGCTATCTGAGCGGGCACTATCTGGCTCCGATGGAGCGGGCTTTTGAAGGCATGCTGCAGCAATTTGCCGAGATCGATGAGCAGGGTCACGTCCATGTGCATCGCATCAATGGCGTGGCGGGTCTCGGAGGCCATCCGTACCGTGACGGCTCCTATACGTATTACGTGAGCGAACAGGTCGTCTCCGACGATCCGAAGGGCGTTGCGCCGTTCATCATGGCTTGTCTGGAGCATGAGAAGCTCGCAGGCGGGTCGCATGCCTGACGTTTCTGTCCCTGTCTGGCCGTCGGTCGTGGCGGATTCTGAATATGGTCTGAATGGTTGAGTGGAAGCTGGCATTTCCCGTACAGGGAGATGTCGGCTTTTTATTTTTCATGCAGGCAATCCTGGTCATGGCATCTGCGAATGGAATAAAATCGGGCCCGGAGATCCATTTATTGGGAAAATGAGCAATACAAGAACAAGCTGAGGTTCTGGCCTCATCCAACCAGCTTCCTGATGTCGGTGTGACCTGGACTGTCGGCTTCCGCTCGATTCCGCATCATCCTGCCGATGACCGGCTCAGTGCTGGCCACGACCTCGATCATCAACATGATCTACAATTGGAATGAATTTATCTTCGTCAATACCTTCATCAGTCCAGCCCGGTTGAAGACCCTGACCGTCGGTGTACAGAATTTCATCGGCCAATACACGACCGACTGGGGGCGATTGGCGCGACGCTGATGATCAGCGTGCTGCCGATCCTGATCGCCTTCCTGTTCCTTAGCGACCGGATCATCGAAGGGATCGCGGCTGGATTGGTGAAGGGCTGAGGCTTATGGCATGTGCGGCAGGGGAGCAGACCGGTCGCGGTTTGCATCGTTGGAAGGTTATGTCGAGCAGTATTTTTCGTTCGACGGTATCGCACCATATGCGCAATAATTCATCGCGGTTCTCCGGTTGTCGCGCGAGGGGAGGGACATGCGAGCGTTTGGACAGGAAGGTTCTGGAAAGCGGATCTGGTCGGTTGACGACTGCCGCTGCAAGCGATGAAACATCTTTCGCGAAACCTGGGCGCAAGTCAGATTCTTGTCGGAAAATGATCCGGCCCAGCCAACTGATTGTGACAAACTTCTGAAGCGCAGCCGTTCTATAATAAGGGGCACACGAATATGATGATAGGTGGTGCTTCGTGATATGCTGAATTGGAACGGATCTGCCAATGGGTCGGGGGCCAGGGACCGACTGTCTGCTCATCTGGGCAGCAAACTGAAAGACTGTATCGTCCAGAACAGAGCTGTGCAAACCGTCGCCGCAAGGAAATGGACGATCGTGCTTGTGCTGATGGCTCTGCTGCTTGGACGAGCCGTTATCCTGGACGAGCTATCTCCCTTCGCGCTTGCTTTTTTCGGCGTTGTCTATTTTCTGCGCCGTGACGCCATCCGCTGGGTAACTGCAGCGTTGCTCCTCGGCAGCTTCCTCTCCGTATCCGGAGCAAGCGCAGAAGTGCAGACGGGCATGCTGGCGGCGCAGATGCTCGTCTTCCTCGCTATGCAGAGGGGGCTTGAGAACTTCGGCAAAGCAGAGATCGTGTATGCGCCGATTCTCGTCTTCGTCTCCTCTTTCTTCGTGGATTTTATCGCCAGTGTCATGCAGACGAGCGTGTCCTGGTACGGCGTGCTCATGGGCGGAGTGGAGGCAGGGCTCGGATTTATCCTCACGCTTATCTTCATGCAGGCGATTCCGGTGTTCACCCTGACGCGCAAGCATTATCAGCTCAAGAACGAAGAGATCATCTGCCTGATCATCCTGCTCGCCTCGATCATGACGGGAACCGTCGGATGGGTCATCGGGGAAGCGGTGTCGATCGAGCATATCTTCTCCAGGTATCTCATTCTGGTTTTCGCCATGGTCGGCGGGGCTGCGCTCGGCGCTTCTGTCGGGGTGGTGACAGGGCTCATCCTGAGCCTGGCGAGCATGAGCGCCGTCAGTCAGATCGGGCTGTTGGCATTTGCTGGACTGCTGGCCGGGTTGTTCCGGGAAGGACGCAGGGCGGCGGTATCCTTCGGCTTGCTGCTTGGTGCGACGATCCTCTCGTTCTATGTCAGCGAGTCGGAGCAGATCGTTTATTCGATGTGGGAATCGCTAGTCGCCATCGCCTTGTTCCTGCTCACTCCGCGCAGCGTGCTGGATACCGTAGCCAAGTATGTGCCCGGCACGCAGCAGAACATCAAGTCGCAATATGACTATGCGAAGCGGGTGCGGGAGATCACCGCTGCTCGTGTCAGCCAGTTCTCGTCGGTGTTCCGGCAACTGTCGCAGAGCTTCCAGCCTGTGCAGGAGGAGCCGGAGGTGAAGCAGGACCAGCAGGCGGGGCATTTTATGAATCAGGTTGCCGAGCGGGCATGTGCGAACTGCTGGAAGCAGCGGAAATGCTGGGAGGCGAACTTCCAACACACCTATAAATGGATGACCGACATGATCAGCGCCGTCGAATCGGTGCCTGATATGACGAAGCAGGACATCCTGCCGGAATGGCGCAGGTCCTGCGTGAAGTCTGACAAAGTGCTGGAGATCATGAAGGAGCAATATGCGTTGTACCAGCATGATCAAAGGTGGCGCAAGCAAATCCAGGAGAGCCGGATGCTGGTGGCGGAGCAGCTGTTCGGCGTATCGCAGGTGATGGAGGATCTGGCGAACGAGATCAAACGCGAGGGGCAGGAGCTGTTCCTGCAGGAGGAGCAGATCAGACAGACGCTGGAGGAGCTGGGCCTGCCCATCCTGAGTATCGACATCATCAGCCTCGAGGAAGGCAATGTGGAGATCGAGATCATCCATCAGTACAACAAAGGCCTGGATGAATGCCGGAAGATCATCGCTCCGCTGCTGTCGGATATTCTGGGTGAAAATATCGCCGTCAAAAGAGAGAGCTACGAGCATGCGAAGGACGGCTACTATACCGTCTACTTCGGTTCGGCGAAGGAATACGAGGTTGAGACGGGCATCGCCGGCGCTGCCAAGGGGGGCAATCTGCTGTCCGGTGACAGCTTCAGCACGGTCGAGCTGAGCAACGGCAAGTTCGCGGTGGCGCTGAGCGACGGCATGGGCAACGGGGAGCGCGCCAAGCTGGAGAGCAGCGCCGCGCTGTCGATCCTGCAGCAGCTCCTGCAATCCGGGATGGACGAGGAGATGGCGATCAAGTCGGTCAATTCCGTCCTGCTGCTCCGCTCAACCGATGAGATGTTCGCCACGATCGATGTGGCCCTGATCGATCAATACAATGCGATCACCACCTTCCTGAAGACCGGTTCAACGCCAAGCTTCATCAAGCGCGGCGGCGAGGTGATGACGATATCGGCCAACAACCTGCCGATCGGCATCCTGCAGGATATCGAGATCGAGCTGGTTCGCTTGCAGCTGTTGCCCGGGGATACGCTCATCATGATCACGGATGGCATCTATGATGCGCCGGGACACGCGGTGAACAAGGAGCTGTGGCTGAAGCGTCTGATCCACGAGATCGAATCCGATGATCCGCAGGAGATCGCGGATATACTGCTCGAGAAGGTTGTCCGCTACCACCACGGCGAGATCAACGATGATATGACGGTCGTTGTGGCGAGCATCCGCAAATACAAACCCGAATGGGCAACATTCCGTCTGCCGAATGCGCCGCGCATCGAGCGGCCGAAGGTGGTCAGTTGAGTGCGGTGAGAGAGCGTCATCGGCTGATGAGCAGCCTGCCGCTGTGAACGGAGCCGATCCGCGCAGGCTTAGGCGGGAACTGTCGTTCAACCGCATGCCAGGCGCGCAAGATGCAGTCAGGTTGAATGTTTGAAGGATGGAGTGATGCTGGCTTGTCCGGTGTCGCTCTTTTTTTGGTCTTATAGATTAGAAGGTCCTAGCTGCTTCCGTCGTGGAGCCCCTGCGCCAGCCAGGTCTCGGGATCTGCTGCCGAACATTCTATCTCTTTGGAGACAAGTGCACATGTGCCGAGCGAATCTCAGGCTGATTGCGATTAAACCTTCTCAGAATTGGCGAAACTGCTTACTAGAATCAAATGCTAGGAATGAGAGGGTGAGTGAGCATGCTGAAACAGATCATACTGATCACCGACGGTTGCTCCAATACGGGCCTGAATCCGGTGGTTGCGGCTGCGCATGCGGCCAGTGCGGGAGTGACGGTGAATGTGATCGGCATCGTCGAACAAGGAGAGATCGGCAGGAGCGGCGCGGCGGAAGCGGAAGCGATCGCCCAGGCTGGGGGCGGCATGTGCCGGATCGTCAGCCTCCGCGAGCTGGCGCAGACGGTTCAGATGATGACACGCCGGACAGTTGCACAGACGATCAGGCAGGTGGTGGAGAAGGAGCTGAAGAAGACGTTCGCCGTCGATTCGGTGGAGAAACTCTCTCCGGTCAAGCGAGCGCATGTGGTGAAGGTGATGGACGATCTGGGCGAAAGCGTGTCGCTGCGCGTATGCCTGTTGATTGATGCGAGCGCGAGCATGCGGACCAAGCTGCATTCCCTAGAGGATGCGGTGCATGACCTGTCGCTTAGCCTGGAGGCGAGGTCGGGTCTCAGCGAGATCAGCGTGATGTATTTTCCCGATGGCAATGAGCTGACGGCGGGAGTGGCGGTGCCTTGGACGAAAGCGCCTTCGGAGATCAGGCGGGTGTTTGAGTGCCTCGACATGCGCGGCGTGACACCGACTGGGCCCGCGATTATGAGCGCCCTTCAGTACATAACAGGAGAAACTGCAGAGACAGGCGACCAACGGGAGCTGGCTGTACGCCGCGAAACTGCGCCGGGAACGGGGCTGCTGCAGGATTATGTCGTGTGAGTTCCGCCTGTTGCCGGGAGACCGGATCACCGGCAGGTGGAACGGCCGCACCTATCGCGTAGAACAGAAGCTGGGGGAGGGCGCCAACGGTCAGGTCTACCTCGTGAGAGGGGCAAGCGGTCTCTGTGCGTTGAAGATCGGGTATGACGCCCTCGATTTCCAGTCCGAGATCAACGGGTTTCTCGAGCTGCAGCTGGGAGCGGGCGGGAGCGGCAGCTATGTGCTGGATACGGACGATGTGACGCTGGGCGGACAGGAGTACCCATACTATGTGATGCGATATGTGCCTGGCGTTTCACCTTCCCGGTTCCTTGCGGAGAACGGGATGGACTGGTATCCGGTTATCGGCTACCGCCTGCTGACGAAACTGTCAGAATTGCATGGACGCGGGTATATATTCGGCGACCTGAAATCTGATAATATATTAGTATCCGGTTATGGGACAACGGAATTGATCGATTATGGAGGGCTCACCCGCTTCGGCAAGGCGGTACGCCAATATACCGAGATCTATGATCGGGGATACTGGCGTGCCGGGACGCGATCGGCCGATGCAGGCTATGATCTGTTCGCCTTTGCCGTCCTGTGTCTGGAACTCGCGGGTGACGGCGAGCATAGACTCGCCCGACTCGCGTCTGACCAGGAGCGTAACGCCTTGAAGCTCGTTCGCCTGGCCGAACAGTTGCCTGCATGCCGCATCGTCGCGCCTGTGCTGAAGGCTTGCCTGACAGGCGGGATGCGAAGCGCGGAGGAAGCGCGGACGGCATGGCGCCAGTGCGTTTATGCGGCAGGTGCTGATCACGCTGCGGTGCGTGAATCCCTTCCAGCCGCCCTGACCGCGTTCCTGACCGGGACGTTCATCGTGACGGCCGCCGTGTTTGGAGCGGCATTGTATTGGAGCTTCGGATGAAGGCTGACGATCAGGAAGCCGGGTTCCGGTTGCGAGCGGGTTGGTATGCTTGCTTCCAGAGGGGCCGGGGCGATCTGTCCGGGAGTGCCTTGCCGGGCAGATCAGGCGAGTTCAGAGTTCAGGCGAATTTATGGTTTGTAAGGTATGATCATGGTATGGAGCGGCCCGGATCAGATGGTGCGGCGTGTTACCGGACAAGATCAGGGCTGGTACCAAGTTGACTTGCAGCCATGGAGAGAGGGAGGGCAGGGCCAGTGTCGATCGAGCTTCGGATGGAGCAATATATCAAGCAGGAAGATCTGCTGCGACCTGGAGATTGCGTCGTATTGGCGGTATCAGGCGGTCCGGACTCCACGGCGATGCTGCATATGCTGAACAAGCTGTCGTCCAGGTGGCAGCTTAGGCTGCATGTCGCGCATATGGATCATGGCTTCCGGGGGGAGGAATCCCGCCGCGAAGCGGAGTGGGTGGCCGCCCTTGCGGCGCAGCTTGGCCTGGACTGCACAGTGAAATATGCGGATGTGTCGGCGCTCGCAGCAGAGAGCGGAGGCAATGCGCAGGATCTGGCGAGAGAAGTCCGCTATGCGTTCCTGCTGGAGACTGCGCGCCGGGTTGGCGCAAGTGTCATCGCCCTTGGCCACCATGCCGATGACCAGGCCGAGACCATCCTCATGAAGCTGATCCGCGGCGCATCCTTGTCCGGCTTGTCCGGCATGTCGCCATCCTCCATCCGCGATGGCGTGAAACTCGTCCGGCCGCTGCTTCGTATATATAAGGAAGAAATCGAGGCGTATCTGCATGAGCATGGATACGACTATTGCACGGACAGCAGCAACCTGACGCGCAAGTATGCGCGCAATCGGCTCAGGCTCGATGTCTTGCCGCTGCTGAGGAGCTTCAATCCTGAGCTGGCAGGGACACTGAACCGCATGGCGGATATCCTGCGCGACGAGGACCGCTTCCTGCATCGTCTGGCGGAAGACGAAGCGAAGCGGCTGTTCCGCTGCTCTGAAGGCAGCTATTGCGGGTCACGCGAACGGTTTCTTGAACTTGATGTCGCTTTACAAAGAAGAGTGATTAAACTAATATTAAGTTATCTGTGTGCAAATCAGGATCAAGCGGAATCGATACATATCGAACAAGTGCGTGAAGCGATCCGGCAGGCAGCTTCTCCTTCCGTAACGCTCGATTTGCCGGGCGTCACGTTCAAGCGCGAATATGATGAGTTGCGTTTCATCGCAGGTACTCACACAAGCGATACGAGAGCTTATCAGTATACCGTACCGCATCCGAATGTTCGGTTAATGATAGAGGAAACTGGCGTGGAGCTTCATTTTCGCGAGCTGGCGTGCGCTGAGCTCGCCTCATTTCGTGACGGTCATGGAATCGATGAGAGAAGCGCATACTTTGATCGGGATCATATCGTATTCCCGCTCACAGTCAGAAGCCGCTTGCCAGGAGATCGGATTCAGCTCCCGAACGTGCCAGGCTCGAAGAAGCTGAAGGAACTGTTCATCGATCTGAAGGTTCCGGTGAGCCTGCGGGACAAGGTGCCGTGCATCCTGGACGGTGAGGGAAGGCTGATCTGGGTGTGCGGGATCAGACGCTCGCGGCATGCGCCGGTCACTGACCAGACGAAAACGGTGCTCAGCATCACGCTTCATCAGAATGATAGCCTGTTTCACGACATACAATAATTAGGAGGGTAATTCTTTTGCATAACGACATCCAGGAAATCCTGTTCACAGAGGAGCAAATTCAGGACAAAATACGCGAATTGGGACAAATGATCAGCGAGCAGTACGAGAACCGGAATCCGCTTATCATCTGCGTACTGAAAGGTGCCTATATGTTCATGGCGGATCTGACGAAGCGAATCACGATTCCGATTGAAGTGGACTTCATGGCCATCTCGAGTTATGGCCAGTCAACCAAGTCCTCCGGGGTCGTCAAGATCATCAAGGATTTGGACGTGTCCGTGGAAGGGCGCGATGTGATAATAGCCGAGGACATCATTGACAGCGGCTTGACGCTTAGCTATCTCGTCGATGTGTTGGAGAGGCGAAACGCGAAGTCGGTGTCCATCGTGACGCTCTTTGATAAACCTGCAGGCCGGAAAGTCGAGCTTGAAGCGGATTATAAAGGATTCATCCTGCCTGATGCATTTGTCGTCGGCTATGGATTGGACTATGCCGAGAAATATCGCAATCTTCCGTACATCGGAATTCTGAAACCGGAAGTCTATGCATAAACGATCGCATCCAAACCGATCAGCCGTCGAATTGTATTCACGGAACTGCCATGTTAAAATGAGTAGAACTTCTGCTTTACAGCAGAATCAAATGTACCACTGAGAGGAGGGTGGGGATGAATCGATTCTTGAAAAATACCGCATTTTACGTAATTATCATACTGATTACGGTAGGAATCGTAAATATCATCAGTTCGAATAACGAACAGAGATCCGAATTAACATATGATGTTTTTCGTTCCCAACTTGAGCAGAAGAATATCGCCGATGTAACTGCCAAATTTGACGGGTATACGTACTATATCACCGGTACGCTGAAAGTCAATCCGAACCCGAGCGAGTATCCTTCATTAAAATTCAGCACGCGCGCTCCTGCTTCGGAGTCGGTCGTCCAGTTGCTCGAGTCAAGCGGTATTCGCGAGACATGGCTGCCGATGGAAGGGCAGAGCATCTGGATTACGCTTCTGACGACGCTTATCCCATTCATTATCATGTTCGCGCTGTTCTTCTTCCTGCTGAACCAGGCGCAGGGCGGCGGCGGCAAGGTAATGAATTTTGGCAAGAGCCGGGCCCGGCTCTATAACGAGGACAAGAAGAGAGTCACGTTCGACGACGTGGCGGGTGCTGACGAGGAGAAGCAGGAATTGGTGGAGGTTGTCGAATTTCTGAAGGATCCGCGCAAGTTCGCCTCGCTGGGTGCGCGCATTCCGAAAGGCGTGTTGCTGAACGGGCCTCCAGGGACAGGTAAGACGCTGCTGGCACGCGCCGTTGCAGGGGAAGCGGGCGTACCATTCTTCAGCATCAGCGGTTCCGACTTCGTCGAAATGTTCGTGGGTGTCGGCGCATCCCGCGTCCGTGACCTGTTCGAGAACGCGAAGAAGAATTCCCCTTGTATCATCTTCATCGACGAGATCGACGCCGTTGGCCGTCAGCGCGGTGCCGGTTTGGGAGGGGGACATGACGAACGCGAGCAGACGCTCAACCAATTGCTCGTTGAAATGGACGGCTTCGGAGCCAATGAGGGCATCATCATCATCGCAGCGACGAACCGCCCGGATATTCTGGACCCGGCGCTTCTGCGTCCGGGACGTTTCGACCGCCAGATCACGGTTGACCGTCCCGACCTGAAAGGCCGTGAAGCGGTGCTGCGAGTCCATGCCCGCAACAAGCCGCTGGCCAAGGACGTCAAGCTTGACGTGCTGGCTCGCTATACGACCGGATTCACCGGTGCAGATCTCGAGAACCTGCTGAACGAAGCGGCGCTGATCGCAGCCCGCCGCAACCGCAAGGAGATCACGATGGCGGAGCTGGATGAGGCTTTCGACCGCGTCATCGTCGGTACCCAGAAGAAGAGCCGGATCATCAGCGAACGGGAGAAGCGGACCATCGCCTATCACGAAGCGGGTCACGCCATTATCGGATATTATGTGCGACATGCCGACGTCATCCACAAGGTGACGATCGTGCCGCGCGGCCGCGCTGGCGGGTATGCGATGATGATTCCGAAGGAAGGCGAAGACCGCATGCTGCAGACGAAGTCCGAGTTGCTCGATCGGGTCGTCGGTTTGCTCGGCGGTCGGGTCGCCGAAGAGTTGTTCATCGGCGAGATCGGAACCGGCGCATACGATGACTTCCGCAAGGCCACGCAGATCGTGCGGGCGATGATCACGGAGTACGGCATGAGCGACAAGCTCGGCCCTCTCCAGTTCGGCAACAATCAAGGGCAAGTGTTCCTCGGACGCGATATTGCCCACGAGCAGAATTACAGTGATCAGATCGCCTACGAGATCGATCAGGAGATGCAATCGATGATCCGCTCCTGCTACGAGAGAGCGAAGGAGATCCTGAAGGAGCATGAGAAGCAGGTGCATCTGCTGGCGAATGCCCTCATCCAATATGAAACGCTGGATAAGGATCAGATCACGGAGCTCCTGGAGACGGGCAAATTAAGCCAGGATCCGCTCAAGCCGGCCGACGCTGGCGAAGCGGCCAAGACGCAAGACGACGCCAAGGATGTAAAGGTGAACATCCAGCAACAGACGGGCGCCAGCGAGTCCAACAAACTGCACTTCGACAAGGACAAGAAATCATCCGCGTCTTCATCCGATACCGATCATCCGGAAGATGTAAGCAAAGGTCAAGGTGGCGGCAAGAACGGCGACGGAGAGGCTGGAGGCAATAACTGAACATCACGCTCAACATAACCGAGAAGAACCGCTCAACAGGCATCCTGTGAAGCGGTTCTTCTATTTGACTCCCAGTAAGACATTTCTAATGCAAATTATGGCCGAATAAGGTTGGATATACATTGACACCACAACAGACGTTGTGTAAATTAAGTTGTAACTGGCTGGGAGCCGATTTTTTCGTGAGTGTAAAAGTTCTAACATTCACAAGTCAATGCCGGGCTGTTCCCGGCGGCGGGATACACTCCAGGTGCCAGCTGAGTATTTCGTTCTGGCTGTGTTCAAGCAGGTTGTTGCTTGTTCATCTCTGGCTGTCCTATCGATGATGGCGGTGTTGATGCAAGGGGCCGTATATCCTTACGGGGTTGGTGTCCGTTACAGCGGGTTGTTGCAACAATCGTCTATACACAGCTTTTATATTTAGGTCTAATATGTACATTTTTTCACGAAGGGGTGGGTCTGGCATGGCAATGACGATGGAGCAGCTGGCCGAACAGCGTAAAATCGAGCAGAACAGAGAGCTGAAGGAACGTCTCCTGCAATTGAAGAAAGAAAGAAACGCAATCATACTGGCGCATTATTATCAACGCGATGAGATCCAGGAAGTGGCAGACTTCCGCGGCGACTCGTTCTTGCTTGCTCAGAAGGCGGCGCAGACGGATGCGGATGTGATCGTGTTCTGCGGCGTGCATTTCATGGGCGAGAGCGCCAAGATCCTCGCGCCGAACAAGATCGTGCTCGTACCGGATGAGCGCGCTGGTTGCCCGATGGCCGATATGGCCAATGTCGAGGGACTCCTCGAGCTGAAGCGCAAGCATCCGAATGCCAAGGTCGTGACGTATATCAATTCATCGGCGGAAGTGAAGTCCGTCACCGACATCTGCTGTACGTCGTCCAATGCGGTCAAGGTGGTGCAGTCGCTCGATACCGATGAGATCATCTTCTGCCCGGACAAGAATCTCGGACGATACGTGCAGCAATTCACAGACAAGAAAATGATCCTCTGGGAAGGCTACTGCAATACCCATGACATGCTGACCCTGCGCGACGTGGAAGAGATGCGGGCGAAGTATCCGAATGCGCAGTTCGTTGTCCACCCGGAATGCCGGCCGGAAGTGGTGGCGCAGGCGGACTTTGTCGGCAGTACGACGGCCATCCTGAAGTATTGCAAGGAATCGGATTGCCAGGAGTTCATCGTCGGCACGGAGGACGGAACCGGTTATCAGCTGCGGCTGGACAGCCCGCACAAGACGTTCCACTTCGCTTCGAAGTTCCTCGTCTGCCCGAATATGAAGGTGAACAACCTGAAGAAGGTCGTGCGTTGTCTGGAGACGATGCAGCCGCAGATCTATGTCCCGCCGGAAGTTGCGGACAAGGCGAGGGTAGCCCTCGAGCGCATGCTGCAGGTCCAATGATGCGGCGACTCAGTAACTGGTGAGATCAAGATAAAGGTGGCATATATAGCATGATAGCTCCTCAATATCTCGTCGATTTCTCGCTCGATGCGTTGCCGCGCGAACAATTCGACGTTATCGTGATCGGCGCTGGCATCGCCGGCCTGTTCACCGCGATCCAGGCGAGCCGCACGCACCAGCGGGTCGTCGTGATCACGAAGAAATCGCTGATGGACAGCAATACGCGATTCGCCCAGGGCGGCATCGCCGCCGTCATCTCGGACAGCGATTCGCCGGATTATCATCGTCAGGACACGATGATCGCCGGCGCTGGCCTGTGCGATCCGAAGGCGGTTGATGTGTTGGTGCATGAAGGCCCGGCGGGTGTGCAGGACTTGATCCAGCTCGGTACACACTTCGACCTGGAGAAGGACGGGGAGTTCGCCTTGACGATGGAAGGTGCCCACAGCCAGCGCCGCATCCTGCATGCGAACGGGGATGCGACCGGCTACGAGATCGTCAGGGCGCTGTCGGAGAAGGTGAAGGCCAACCCGAACATTACGATATGGGACGATCATTTCGTGATTGATCTGATCACGCAGCAAGGCGAATGCTATGGCGCGCTGGTTCTGAAGCCGGATGGGGCGCAGGTGTATGTGTCGGGCAAGGCGACGATCCTGTGCAGCGGGGGCGGCGGCCAGCTGTACCGTTATACGACCAATCCCGATGTGGCAACCGGGGACGGAGTGGCGATCGCCTATCGGGCAGGAGCCTTCATCCGCGACATGGAGTTCATCCAGTTCCATCCGACGGTGCTCAGCTATCCGGGGGCTCCGCGTTTCCTCATCTCCGAGGCGGTGCGTGGTGAAGGAGCCGTGTTGCGCAACATTCACGGCGAGCGGTTCATGGAGCGCTACCATCCGCAGGCCGAGCTGGCTCCCCGCGATATTGTGGCGAGGGCGATCGTCAGCGAGATGGAGCAGACGAAGTCAACCTTCGTTTATATCGATATTACGCATGAAGATCCGGATCGCATCAGAAACCGCTTCCCGACGATCTATGAGACTTGTCTGGGCTATGGTCTCGATCTGACCACGGACTGGATACCGGTGGCACCTGCCGCTCATTATATGATGGGAGGCATCAAGACCGATCTGTATGGGGAGACCAATGTCAGACGGCTGTTCGCCTGCGGAGAGGTGTCCTCCACGGGCGTTCATGGCGCGAACCGGCTCGCGAGCAATTCGCTGTCGGAAGCGATCGTCTTCGGCAGACGAATCGTGCAGCGGGTCAGCGAGCTGGCGCCGATCGAGCGGAAAGTGTCGGTCAGCTGTCACTTTAACCGCACGGAACCGCTTCGCCAGCCAGTCATCGAGAAACGGCTGAAACTGCAGAAAACGATGCTTCGGCATGTCGGCGTGCGGCGCAACGAATATTTCTTGAAGAAGGCGCTGGAGGAGCTGAAGCGCCACCAGCCGATCTTCGAAGCGCGCCTCGCGAGAAGAGAGGAATTTGAGTTCGCGAATCTGCTGATCTGCGGACTGCTCACGACGGAAGCGGCGCTCCTGCGGAAGGAAAGCCGCGGCGGCCATTACCGGGAGGATTATCCCGAGCGGAATGATGAAGCCTGGCTGAAGCATCTGTTGTTCCAGCGAGAGCTCGGTGTGGTGGAGGAATTCATCTATGATCATGTCTAATACATTAAACGGGTTGATCCGTGAATGGCTGGCTGAGGATCTGGGGATAGGAGATATTACGTCAGCAGCGACGATTCCGGCGGACCATGAGTCGATCGGGATCATTCATATGAAGGATGCGGGAGTGGTGGCAGGTTTGCCTGTCGCAGAAGTGGTGTTCCGCATGGTGGATGACAGACTGAAGTTCCGGGCGTTGGTGTCCGATGGCGCCAAAGTGTCGCATGGGGATGTCATCGCCCGTGTGCACGGCAACACGCGAAGCATCCTGAGCGGAGAGCGGCTCGCGCTCAATCTGCTGCAGCGCATGTCGGGGATCGCGACGAAGACGGATGAGTTCGTCAGCCAGATCAGCGGCTTGCCTGTGCGCCTCGTCGATACGCGGAAGACAACACCGGGACATCGCATGCTGGAGAAGTATGCGGTGCGCGTCGGCGGCGGGCACAATCATCGCTATGGCTTGTCCGACGCGGTGATGATCAAGGACAACCATATCAAGGCTGCGGGAGGCATCGGACAAGCGATCCGTTCCGCCAGACAAGCCATTCCGCATACGATGAAGATCGAGATTGAGACGGAGTCGCTTGAACAGGTGCAGGAAGCGGTCGAAGCTGGCGCCGACATTATCATGCTGGACAATATGCCGATTCCGACGATGGAGGAGGCCGTCCGCTACATCAAATCCCGCGCTCCGCATGTGATCGTGGAGGCTTCAGGTGGCGTCACGCTGCAAACGGTCAGGCAGATTGCCTCAACAGGCGTCGATGTCATCTCCGTCGGAGGGCTGACACATTCCGTGCGGGCTTTGGACATCAGTCTGGATTTGAATGCGAAGAAGGAGCGGCAAGTATGATACTGGTAATGGACGTGGGCAATACGAATATCGTCCTTGGCGTTTATACGGGCAAGGATCTGCTGCATTATTGGCGGCTCAGCACGAACCGGTCAGCAACTGCGGATGAATACGGACTGTCGATCTGCAACCTGTTTCGGCATGTTGGACTGGATATTGCCAGTATCAGCGGGGTGATCGTCTCATCGGTTGTGCCGCCGTTAAATAATATTTTGGATGAAATGTGTGAACGCTATCTTCGTAAGAAACCGTTCGTTGTCGGACCGGGCTTGAAGACAGGCATGAATATTCGCTACGAGAATCCGAAGGAGGTCGGAGCTGACCGGATCGTCAACGCGGTGGCGGCGATCGAGCTGTACGGGCCGCCGCTGATCGTCGTGGACTTCGGCACGGCGACTACATACGATTATATCGATCCGCAAGGGCAGTATATCGGCGGTGCGATCGCGCCGGGCATCGGTATCTCCACGGAGGCCTTGTATCAACGGGCGGCGAAGCTGCCCCGCATCGAACTGAGCAAGCCGAAGGAGATCATCGGACGCAACACCGTCGCCTCGATGCAAGCGGGCATCATCTACGGGTACATCGGCCAGGTGGATGGCATCGTGAAGCGAATCATCCAGGAAACCGGCGTGAGCCCCAAGGTGATCGCAACAGGCGGCTTCGCGGAGCTGATCGCTTCCGAATCGTCGACGATCTACGAAGTGAACCCGCTGCTTACGCTGACGGGACTTCGCATATTATATGAGCGTAATGTATGAGCGTAACGTAATGTATGACAGCCAGAGGATGACGAGGGGGAAGTTTCATGCGGGATTATCTGATACGCGGCATCGCGGCAGGCGGCAGGGTGCGCGTCTTCGGCGTGCAATCAACGGGAATCGTCGCTGAGCTGCAGCACCGCCACGATACATGGCCGACGGTAACAGCTGCGCTTGGCAGGGCGGTGTCCGCCGGTCTGATGATGGGCGCGATGCTGAAGGGCGACGAGAAGTTAACGATACAGATCAAGGGCGACGGGCCGATCGGACAGATCGTGGTTGATGCCAATGCAAGCGGTGAGGTCAGAGGCTACGTAGACAACCCGCACGTGGATCTCCCGCTCAATGAAGCGGGCAAGCTGGATGTCGCAAGCGCAGTCGGCAGAGAAGGCACGATCTATGTCATCAAGGATCTGGGCCTGAAGGAGCCGTATCGCGGTAGCGTGCCGATCATTTCCGGCGAACTGGGCGAGGATTTCACCTATTACTTCGCCAAGTCCGAACAGACGCCATCGGCCGTTGCTGTTGGCGTGCTGGTCAATCCGGACGGTACGGTGCGCGCTTCGGGAGGCTTCATCATCCAACTCTTGCCGGGCATGACCGATGAGGAGATCACGGAGATCGAGACGAAGCTCGCTAACTTGAGGCCAGTGACCGAGATGCTGGACAATGGACTGTCGATCGAGAACATCGTGGCGCAAATTGTCGACGATGTGAAGATCCTGGAGACGATGGATGCCGTGTTCCGCTGCCAGTGCTCGGATGAACGGGTAGAGAGAACGCTGATCAGCATGGGCAAGGCAGAGATCGAGCAGCTTCTGAGCGAGGAAAAGCTGGTTGAGGTCGTTTGCCACTTCTGTAATGAGGCCTATCATTTCGATCATGATCGGTTGCGCCGCATCCTGGAGAAAATTTCGTGAATGCCATTGACAACCAAGGCTTGCGCCTGATAAGATTGAATTACAATAATGCCGACTTGATTACTAGGAATAAAGATCTCAGGCACCAACAATTGCAGAAGCAAAGAAATAGGAGGTTCATGCATGGCTAAACTAGTGCAAAATGTGACGCAATTGATCGGAGACACGCCGCTTGTTCGTTTGAACCGTGTCGTCCCGGAGGACAGCGCTGAAATCTATGTGAAGCTGGAGTACCAAAACCCGGGTTCCAGCGTCAAGGACCGGATCGCGATCGCAATGGTTGAAGCTGCCGAGCAAGAAGGCAAGCTGAAACCGGGCGACACGATCATCGAGCCGACCAGCGGCAACACGGGTATCGGCCTGGCGATGGTTGCTGCCGCCAAGGGTTACAAGGCCATCCTCGTTATGCCTGAAACGATGAGCCTGGAACGCCGCAACCTGCTGCGTGCTTACGGCGCAGAGCTGGTGCTGACGCCGGGTGCGGAAGGCATGAAAGGCGCGATCCGCAAGGCGGAAGAACTCGTTGCCGAGAATCCTTCCTACTTCATGCCGCAGCAATTCAAGAACAAAGCCAACGTGAAGATTCACCGCGAAACAACTGGTCCTGAGATCGTCGAAGCGATCAAATCGCATGACGGCAAGCTGGACGCTTTTGTTGCCGGCATCGGAACTGGCGGTACGATCACTGGCGCTGGCTCCGTGCTTCGCGAACACTTCCCGAACATCAAGATCTATGCGGTAGAACCTGCTGCTTCTCCAGTATTGTCCGGAGGTCAACCGGGTCCGCATAAGATCCAGGGGATCGGCGCAGGTTTCGTTCCGGATATTCTGGATACGAGCATCTACGATGCAGTTATCACCGTTGAGAACGAGCAAGCGTTCGAAACGTCTCGCCGCGTCGCACGTGAAGAAGGCATCCTCGGCGGCATCTCCTCCGGCGCAGCCATCTTCGCTGCTCTGAAGGTAGCCAGGGAGCTGGGCAAGGGCAAGCGCGTCGTAGCGGTTCTGCCTTCCAACGGCGAACGTTATCTGAGCACGCCTCTGTACCAATTCGACTGATCGGAATCTCGTACAGGGATCGGATTATACCAGGCCGTCCGTTGATACAACGGGCGGCCTTTAATATCGTGGCGCACCGCGTCACTCCCCTCACAAGATACTCTGAATATCGGCGCTAAGGCATGCGTAACATGACATACACCGCAGACACGATACACCACAGACATACTTCCCTTTGTCAATTACATCCTATTCCATTATACTGGCTTCATCTGAATGAATGCTGTTGGGGGTCAGGTCTGATTGATGCGAACGGATTGGAAAAGCTGGCTAAGCTGGCGGACATCGTATACGATGTTGCCTTACATAAGCGAAATAGATTGGAAAGAGGGGCTTCCTGCCTCCTGGGAGGCGTTCTGGGAGCAAGCCGCTCCTTATTCCTGCGTATTGGAGAGCGGCCGAACGGGTGAGTACACATACGTCGGACTTCATCCTCGCTCGATCATCACCGGTCGTGGCGAAGAAGCTGTCGAGAAGGTGCGCCGCAAGCCGCCCGACAGCGGCAAGAGTCAGGGAGAGTTCGACATGGCGCCGCATGGCGCGGATCAATACGAAATGACTCGCAAGCTGGAAGGGAAACCGTTAGACATATTGCGACGCTGGATGGCGGAATACCGTTCTCCCCACGAGCGAGAATCGGCATCCTTCACCGGAGGGTGCGTCGGCTATATCGGGTATGACGTCGTTCGTTCGCTCGAGAGGCTGCCGGAGCTGGCCCTGGCGGACGTGAATATCCCGGATTACGCGTTTATGATGTTCGATCAGATCTGGGTCTACGATCATAAGCGGCAGAAGCTGTCAGCATGCGTGCATACTTCCATTTCCCGGGAAATAGCGAATGATGAAACCGCGCTGCTCGACATGTACTGTCAAGCAGAACGCAAGGCCAGTCAGATGCTGTCATGGTGGAAGGCGGCCGCGCAACGTGGAAGGGAAGTCGGACGGATGCGCGGCGAAGCCTACCGCAGATGGTCCGATTCTGACGGCTTGAACATCGACATGGAACAGGAGCGGGACTTGCAGGTCAGCATGACCAAAGAGCAATTCACGGCAGCGGTGGAACGCATCCAGGAATATATCCGTGCGGGTGATGTGTTCCAGGTGAATCTGTCGGTCCGCCAGGCGCGCAAGGTGAAGCCTTCCGCCGAGGTGTTGTATGAATGGCTCCGCCTGCTCAATCCTTCTCCATACATGGGATTGCTCAGGTACGGTGACTATCAGTTGGTGTCCGCTTCGCCTGAGCTTCTGCTCAGGAAGGAAGGCAGGAAGTTGCGAACACGTCCGATCGCCGGCACGCGAAGACGCGGACTGACGCCCGAGGAAGATATGAAGTTCGAGGAAGAATTGCGAACGAGCGCCAAGGAACGCGCAGAGCACGTAATGCTTGTTGATCTGGAGCGCAATGATATTGGCAGGACGGCCGAATATGGCTCCGTCAGCGTAGATCAACTGATGGTGATTGAACGGTATTCCCATGTGATGCATCTCGTCTCCGAGGTAACGGGGCTCCTGCGGCAAGGGTTGGATGCGTTCGATGCGCTGGCGGCTGTTTTCCCCGGGGGGACGATCACAGGAGCGCCGAAGATTCGTACGATGGAGATCATCGAGGAGCTGGAGCCGGTTCGCAGGGGCATCTATACGGGATCCTTCGGGTGGATTGACTATAATGGCAATATGGAATTTAATATAATCATACGCACGTTGCTGGCAACAGGCGAAACGGCCTATGTGCAGGCAGGTGCAGGTATCGTCATCGACTCCATTCCGGAACGGGAGTACAAAGAGTCGCTCAGCAAGGCGAAGGCGCTATGGAAGGCTGTAGAGTACGCTGAGCAGGAGATGCTGGGCAAGGCTGCCGTTCAACTTGAAGAAGGGGAGTGCCATCTATGATCTTGGTCATCGACAACTATGACTCGTTTACGTATAACTTGGTTCAATACCTCGGTGAGTTGGGGCAGGAGATCATCGTCAAGCGCAATGATGAGATCGATCTGGAGGGCATCGAGGCGCTGAGCCCCGATCATATCCTGATCTCGCCAGGGCCGTGCACGCCGAACGAGGCCGGCATCAGCCTGGCTCTGATCGATCACTTCAAGGGGAAGATTCCGATCCTCGGCGTGTGTCTCGGCCATCAGGCGATCGGGCAGGCGTTTGGCGGGGAGGTTGTGCGCGCCGAGACGCTCATGCACGGCAAGACGTCGGAGATCTATCATGACGGGCGAGGAGTGTTTGCAGGGCTGCCGAATCCGTTCACGGCCACGCGGTACCATTCGCTGATCGTACGCCGAGAGACGCTGCCGGATTGCCTCGAGATCACGGCCGAGACGAGCAAGGGTGAGATTATGGGCATCCGCCACAAACAGTACCCGATCGAAGGCGTGCAGTTCCATCCGGAATCGATCATTACGGATCATGGCCATCAGATGCTGCGGAATTTTCTGAGCATCTCTGCGCCATCCGCCAGGTAACGATGAAGATCATGGTGAACGGTCAGTTCGTGGAAGCCGCTGAGGCTGTCGTGGCTGCCTATGATTACGGGTATTTGTACGGATTGGGCTTGTTCGAGACCTTTCGTACTTATCGCGGACAACCCTTCCTGCTGGGTGAGCATCTCGCCCGCCTGAACGAAGGCTGTGCCACTCTCGGCATCCGCTACGCCGCTGATCCTGACGAGGTTCGGGAGCAGGTTGGTGCCCTGCTTAAGGCCAATGATCTGGAGGAAGCGTCGATCCGCTATTCCGTTTCGGCGGGCAGCCACGAGGTCGGACTTGTCAACAAGCTGACAGTTTCCCCTACCGTCATCATCTACGTGAAGCGTCTGACTCTGACCGAGCGATGGTATCAGCAAGGCCGCCCCGTCCAATTGCTCACCACGATACGTCCGACTCCTGAAACCAGACGGCGGCTCAAGTCGTTTCAGTATATGAACGGCTGGTTGGCCAAGCAGGAACTCGCCCGTTATCCATGGGCGAATGAGGCGGAAGGGTTACAAGTGAATGAACGACAGATGCTGACGGAGGGGATCGTCAGCAATGTGTTTTTTATTAGGGGTGGCATCCTGTGCACGCCGTCCCTGGAAACTGGCGCATTGCCAGGCATCACGAGGGAACTGGTGCTGAAGCTCGCAGACCTGGCCGGTGTGCAAGCGGAAGAGGGCTTCTATCGAATCGAAGACCTCGATGAGGCAGACGAGATGTTCCTGACGAATTCCGTCCAGGAGATTGTGCCGGTGTCCAGGATCTGCCGCGTTGATGGCAGCACCCGAGAGCTGCCGGCGGGGGCGCCGGGTCCGGCAACAAATCGGCTGATGCATCTGTATAAGGAACAGACAAAGGCCTTAACATTTTAGGGAGGTATTACGTCTAATGAATGGCGGCTTATCAAGAGTGCTGAAGGGCTTGGATATGCTGCGGGAACGACGTACGTTCATCATGGGCATCCTGAACGTCACGCCCGATTCCTTCTCCGACGGAGGATTGTATGTGAGCGTGGATGCCGCGGTCGAACGCGCGCTGGAGATGATCGAGGAAGGCGCGGATATCATCGATATCGGCGGCGAATCAACCCGTCCGGGCCATGTGCCAGTGACGGCGGAAGAGGAGCTGCGCAGGATCATACCGGTGATCCGCGCGGTCAGAGAGGCGGCGGGCGAGCGTGTGGCGATATCGGTTGACACCTATAAGGCCGAAGTGGCACGGGAAGCAATCCTGGCGGGCGCTGACTGGATGAATGACATCTGGGGGTTGAAGCGCGACTCTAAGATGGCGGCATATGCAGCTGAACTTGGGTGTCCCGTGATCATCATGCATAATCGCGAACAGGCTGTCTATGATGACTTTATGACCAATGTGCTGAATGATCTGAAAACCAGCATCGCGATCGCGAAACAGGCTGGTGTACGTGATGAACAGATCATACTGGATCCGGGTGTTGGTTTCGCCAAGTCGCATGAGCAGAATCTGCTCGTCATGAACCGTCTGGAGGAGATCGTTGCTCTGGGCTATCCGGTGCTGCTGGCCACTTCCAGGAAGCGGGTGATTCGTCATACGCTTGGGCTGCCGGTAGATCAACTGGTTGAGGGAACGGCCGCAACCGTTGCCATCGGCATCGCGAAGGGTTGCCGGATCGTCCGCGTGCATGACGTGAAGCCGATCAAGCGAACCGTGCTGATGAGCGACGCGATCGTATACGGCAGCAATGGCGCTGACCCTTACTAGGGACAGCTGCATCAGACACCGCATGAGACCGCATGAGACAGATGCCGCTTCCAGCGGCGAAGGAGACAGGCATGGATAAAATATCGTTGCATCGCATGACATTTTACGGCTATCACGGTGTGTTTGCCGAGGAACGCAAGCTGGGCCAACGGTTTGTCGTGGATGCCGAACTGCATCTTGATCTGGCGCCAGCCGGGAGGCAGGACGACCTGACGCTCACGGTGAATTATGCCGAAGCATTCGATATGGTGAGACGCATCGTCGAGGGTGAACCGCTCAAGCTGATCGAGGCGTTGGCGGAGCGAATCGCGTCCGCTCTGCTCGAGACTTACGCCTCCGTGAAGGCAGTGACGGTGCGCGTGACGAAGCCGCAGCCGCCGTTTGCTGGCGATTATGAAGGCGTATCTGTAGAGATCACCCGCGGGAGAGATCGGCATGGATGAAACGGAGCGTTTGGCAGTGAAGCGAATCTATATCGGACTTGGTTCGAATATCGGTGACAGGGACGGGTGGTTGCGGAAGGCGGTGGAGGAACTTCGCCAGACACCCGGGGTACTGGGGGTGCGCGTCTCCTCGATTTACGAAACTGCTCCTGTTGGTTACACGGACCAGGGACCTTTTCTTAATATGGCAGCGTCGCTGGAAGTTGGTGTGCCAGTGATGGATATTTTCCGTCAGATGATGGTCATTGAACAGCGGCTTGGACGCAAGAGAACGATCCATTGGGGACCACGTACGATCGACCTGGATCTGCTGATGGTGGACAGCCTGGAGGTGCACATCGAAGAGCCCGAATTGATCGTTCCCCACCCGCGGATGCTGGAGAGAGCATTTGTACTGACCCCGCTGCTTGATGTGTTGGAACGGAAGCATCCTGATTATGACAAGCTGCTGCAACACTTGCAGTCGTTGCCGGATTGGGAAGGAGTCAATCTATGGAGAATAGTTCAATCTCAAGACGAGTCAGAGCATTCCGCAAATTAAAAGGCTTAACCCAATTGGAGCTGTCCGAAAAAACCGCCATATCCATCGCCGTGATCGGTTCGATCGAACGGGGAACGCGGAAACCGGATGAGCAGGTGCTGACGAAGATCGCAGGTGTTCTGGGCATCTCGGTAGAGGAGCTGCAAGGCGCAGAGTAAGCGTTGCAGCTTCGTGCGCATCACGATGGGCAGGAGGAATGCTGTTAAACCGCATATGGCTGTATATGGCGGAAGGCGCGGACAACTCGCAGTGAGTCGTGAATAACCAGTCCAGGAGTTTGCATAATACGGAGCAAGAAGGAGGATGAGGCATGCTTAAGATCGGAAATATCACGATGAAGAACCAGGTCGTGCTGGCGCCGATGGCCGGAGTCTGCAACCCTGCGTTCAGGCTCATCGCCAAAGAGTTTGGAACCGGACTTGTCTGCGCGGAAATGGTCAGCGACAAGGCGATCCTGCATGGCAACAAGCGAACGATGGAGATGCTGTACGTGGACGAGCGCGAGAAACCGCTCAGCCTGCAAATATTTGGCGGCGACCGTGAATCGCTGGTAGAAGCAGCCAAGGTAGTGGATAAGCAAACGAATGCTGACATCATCGATATCAATATGGGATGTCCGGTCCCCAAGGTGACCAAATGCGACGCCGGCGCCAAATGGCTGCTGGATCCGAACAAGATCTATGAGATGGTAGCCGCTGTGGTCGACGCTGTAAGCAAGCCGGTGACGGTCAAGATGCGCATCGGCTGGGATGCGGAGCACATCTATGCCGTTGACAACGCGCGCGCAGTCGAACGGGCAGGCGGTCAGGCCGTTGCCGTACACGGCCGGACGCGCGAACAGATGTATACCGGCAAGGCCGATTGGGGCATCATTAAGGAGGTGAAAGAAGCGGTTAACATCCCGGTAATCGGAAACGGTGACGTATTCACGCCAGAGGACGCCAAGCGTATGCTGGATATGACCGGATGCGATGGCGTGATGATCGGCCGGGCAGCGTTGGGCAACCCGTGGATGTTGTACAGAACGGTTGAATATCTCGACAAGGGCGTATTGATGCCAGAGCCTACACCGCGCGAGAAGATCGAGATCGCGATCCTGCATCTCGACCGGCTGATCGCGCTGAAAGGTGAAGCCGTGGCGGTCAAGGATATGCGCAAACATATGGCATGGTATCTGAAAGGACTCAAGGGCGCTGCCAGGGTGAAGGATCTGATCATGGAACAGACGACGCGTGAGTCTCTGGTGCGGATACTGTATGAGTTTGTGGAACAGCTGGAATCCGGGGAAGATGCAACAGAACAGGAGGCCGCTCCATTGTTGCATTGACATTTTCGGAAGCCGATAATATAATAATCAATCAAAAGTGAAAAATGCCGTTCAATATTTTCCAGTTAGCGATTACATTCATTGTCATACGTCGTTTGCTGCTGATATATGAATAGGTATGTACCCATGACTTAGGGCCGTTTGTGCCGACATCATGGAAAATTCCGAAGTGACAGGAGATCGGTATTATGTCAGAAAAAGAAGTACTTCTCACCCAGGAAGGACTCAAGAAGCTCGAAGAAGAACTGGAAAATCTCAAATCGGTCAAACGCCGCGAAGTCGCGGAACGGATCAAAATTGCGATTGGATACGGCGATATCAGCGAGAACTCTGAATACGAAGATGCGAAGAATGAGCAAGCCTTCATCGAAGGCCGCATTATTACCTTGGAGAAGATGCTTCGCAATGCGCGCATCATCAACAATGACGAGGTCGATACCGATACCGTAAGCATCGGTTCAACGGTTGTACTGGAGGACCTGGAGTTTGGAGACAAGGTGGAGTATACGATCGTTGGCACCGCCGAATCGGATCCGTTCAAGAATAAAATCTCGAATGAAAGTCCGGTAGGCAAAGCGATTCTTGGACAGAAGAAAGGATCGATCGTTGACGTTCAGGTACCGGCGGGCATCATCCAGTATAAAATTATCGATATCAAGAAATAATCCAAGGTGCAATGGCAACCTGATGATTGTGAAAAGCTCCATACGGAGCTTTTTCTATGTTTCACATGGCGCTTCGGATCGTCGTCTGACTGTTTTCAAGGCGATCATCCTGGCAGGCGCGTCATTTGCATGAAACTTGATCCGTCGGGACTGCCCGGGAACTGACATGGACAGGCCAGTTGTGCTAAAATCATCATGTCCAAGGTAACGGCTGCGATCCGCCCAAGTGCACAACATTCTGGCAACTGGAAATGGAATCGTGCGATGCTTCCGTCAATGTGCATCGTGAGATCCGGCTGTCGGAGCCGGGCTATCTATACTTACACGGCATTAGGCAAATGGCATAAAGTTAGGAGTTGAAGGTATTGAGTCAAGAATTGGAACTGAATGAACTTCTGCAGGTGCGTTACAACAAGCTGGACGAGCTCCGCAAGCTGGGCTTCGATCCATTTGGACATAAGTATGATCGGACGCACTGGGCAAGCGGCATCCTGCACGAGTATGGCGACAAGTCTGAAGAGGAACTGGAGCAGCTCGACGTGGAGGTCAGCATCGCAGGCCGCGTCATGCAGATTCGGAGGATGGGCAAGGCCAGCTTCGCCCATGTGCAGGACCAGACTGGACGGATCCAGATCTACGTTCGTCAGGATACGGTAAGCGAGAATGAATACGAAGCATTCAAGCTGCTGGATCTGGGAGACCTGATCGGCGTCCGCGGCAAAGTGTTCAAGACGAAAACCGGCGAGACATCCGTTAAAGCGACTGCGCTCACCGTGCTTACGAAGTCGCTGTATCCGCTGCCGGACAAGTTCCACGGCCTGAAGGATGTGGAACTGCGCTACCGTCAGCGCTATGTGGATCTGATCATGAACCCGGATGTGAAGCAATCTTTCATCCTGCGTTCGAAGATTATCCAATCGATGCGACGTTATCTGGATGCCAGAGGTTACCTCGAGGTTGAGACGCCAACTCTGCACGCGATCGCAGGCGGTGCGGCAGCCAGACCGTTCATCACGCATCACAATGCATTGGATATGCAACTGTATATGCGGATCGCCATCGAGCTTCATCTGAAGCGTCTGGTCGTCGGCGGCCTGGAGAAGGTGTACGAGATTGGGCGCGTATACCGCAATGAAGGGATTTCCACGCGCCATAATCCGGAATTTACGATGCTGGAGCTCTATGAAGCCTATGTCGACTACCAGGATATCATGCGCCTGACGGAGGATATGATCTCTTATATTGCGCAGGATGTGCTCGGCACGAAGGTGATCCAGTATCAGGGGCAGACCGTTGATCTCAATACGCCTTGGCGCCGTGTATCGATGGTGGATCTGGTCAAGGAAGCGACCGGTGTTGATTTCAAGCGGCAGATGACGGATGAGGAAGCGCATCGTCTGGCCAAGGAGCACAATGTGCCAGTAGAGCCTAACTACACATTTGGCCATATCGTGAATGCGTTCTTTGAGCATTTCGTTGAACATACGTTGATTCAGCCGACTTTCGTCACGGGGCATCCGGTGGCGATCTCGCCGCTGGCGAAGAAGAACGAGGAAGATCCGCGGTTCACGGATCGCTTCGAGCTGTTCATCGTCGGCCGTGAGCACGCCAATGCGTTTACTGAGCTGAACGACCCGATCGACCAGCGGGAACGCTTCGAAGCGCAGCTCCTGGAACGCGAGCAAGGCAATGATGAAGCGCATGAGATGGACGAGGACTTCGTCCGTGCATTGGAGTATGGCATGCCTCCGACAGGCGGTCTTGGCATCGGCATCGACCGTTTGGTCATGCTGCTTACCGATGCTCCGTCGATTCGCGATGTCTTGCTGTTCCCTCTGATGCGCGACCGGGCCCAAGACTGATCGTCAGACTGGCCAGTTGTGCGTTACGGCAGCTGTCCGCCTGAACGGATCTGTCACGCTTGATTGCTGCTGAAGGACAGGGGTGGATGGCGGTACGAGACAGCATATGCGGCGAGGCAGAATGTTGAGGTTTGGCGGAGCATTCTGCCTCGATTCCATGCGGCGTAGTGTGCTGCAGGCGCGGATTCAGGTAAAATTTACATTCCGATTTTCTTAAAATTGGACTTGCATTGATAGCGGTTCGTATGGTATCTTAAAAAGGTCGCTGCAAGAAAGCGAACGAAGTGAAGAGTGATGTGGCGGCGTAGCTCAGATGGCTAGAGCGTACGGTTCATACCCGTAAGGTCGGGGGTTCGATGCCCTCCGCCGCTACCATATTCCATTCGTGAAAGTCATGGACATAGACGTGGACGCTTAGCTCAGCTGGGAGAGCATCTGCCTTACAAGCAGAGGGTCGGCGGTTCGATCCCGTCAGCGTCCATCCGGAATCTCACCGCTTCGCGGTTTACCCCTCGAAGCGATCTCATTGAGAAGTGATGCTCGGGGCACAAGCGATTCCCGTCAGCGTCCATCCGGAATCTCACCGCTTCGCGGTTTACCCCTCGAAGCGATCTCATGAACATCATATTTTGCCGGTGTAGCTCAATTGGTAGAGCAACTGACTTGTAATCAGTAGGTTGGGGGTTCAAGTCCTCTCGCCGGCACCACTTTAAGGAGCCGTGGTGTAGAGGCCTAACATGCCTGCCTGTCACGCAGGAGATCGCGGGTTCGAATCCCGTCGGCTCCGCCATTTTACAGCTCTGACGAGGAGCTTTTTTCATGACATGATGTCGTAGGTCTCGAGGCTCGGTAGCTCAGATGGTAGAGCAGAGGACTGAAAATCCTCGTGTCGGCGGTTCGATTCCGTCCCGAGCCACCATTTTCCCATGAAGTGTCCGGCATCTCACCGTTACGCGTTTCGTTGTGGATTCATGAGATGCGGTGCTTGGAATTTTGTTGCGCGGTATACCCTCGCGGCAGAACAAGCGTTTCTTGGCGTGGAGGCTTAGCGAAGTGGCCAAACGCAGCAGACTGTAAATCTGTTCCCGTACGGGTTCGGTGGTTCGAATCCATCAGCCTCCACCATTTCATTAAGCCGAAGTTACAAACCAAATATTACAAGTTGACTTCAGGTTCTCATCGTGTTATTATCGTTTTTGTCGGTAAAACACATGACAATATGCGATCGTGGCGGAATTGGCAGACGCGCTAGATTCAGGTTCTAGTGGTGTAACAACCGTGGAGGTTCGAGTCCTCTCGATCGCACCATACATAATTTATCGAACACACCTTCATCGATTCTGACAAGACGCTGAGGGTGTGTTTTTTCATTGCTGTCAAACATGATCCGGATTGTGCATAACTGTGCATAACGCCGATCTGCTCGTAGCGGTAAATGCGCCCCTTGATGCTCGGAACAGGTCTTCATTCCATTATTCGATGTCCGTCTGTTTGTGCAACTCCAGTTCTGCGAATGCTCTGGCAGGCTTGATTCAAGCGATAGTTCCGCACAGAGTGGCGCTTGATCTCACGTTTGACTCTTGAGTTTGCCGCTGGCATGAAAAAACGCCCGAAGACCTCGAGCGTTTATCATACGTTATTTATATGCTTCATATGCGGCCAGGACTTTGTTGATGTAACGTTGGGTCTCTTGCGGCAGAAGTTCGTATTTGGCACGCAACTCGCTGTCGTTGTTGATTCCAAGACTGCTCAGTCTTCCCGGACCGGCGTTATAGGCTGCGAGAGCTGTCTGCACGTTGCCGTCGTACTTGTTTAGCAACTGAGCCAGATAACGCACCCCGCCATTCACATTTTCAACCGGATCGAAGGGATCATCTACGCCCATGGCATCTGCAGTTCCATCCATCAATTGCATCAGTCCCTTCGCTCCAGCAGGAGATACAACTGTTGGATTAAAGGACGATTCAGTCTGAATGACAGCCATCACAAGTGATGGATCGACCTGGTATCTCGCGGCAGCATCATTGACGATGGCAGAAACGTCATTTGCAACATTGATATAATGTCTATTGCTCAACATAAACGGGTGGACCACATTCGTAGTGACGGTATCCGTGGAGGCTTTGTCAGACTCGACCTCGGCAGTTGCTGTGTCAGATGTCATGAGCAATAGATCCGACAGCAATTGTGCGAAGTCTGTCTGATACGATGATTGGCTGTTGCTGTCGCCATAGATATCCAATGGCTTGATCGCCGATAGCTGAAGCAATTGCTTCATCAGCCGCGGGTCGATATTCATGTCCAACACTCTCTCCTCGTTAAAATGAAGTCTGTGTTTCTCACGTGACAGAGGGACGTGGGGGGTGTCATGGTTGGCAAACGGAACGTAGAGCCGCTGTTTTTGGCAAATGCCCCATTTCACAAAGCTCGCGGAACGAGCTGCCTTTATTAGGTGGTATCAGTGTGATGCCCGTCCAAAGTGATCAATGCATCGGGGAAAAGCATTTTTCCACCAAATAACGCCTTCTGCTTCCGTTACGTTTACTGGTCTGGACAAAATGAAGTCACCAAGCAGCAATTCACTTAAACACAGCAAAATCAAAAGCCTTGTACTACCATCTATCACAATCAATCTGCGGCAGTACGAGCACCCACCATATATATCGGTTTATTGAAGACTTTTTTTTACACGGTGCGTGCGAAATGGGAATGGGTGCCGGTTAGGTGCCGGTTAGGTGCCGGTGCCCGCGGGTGCTGAGAGACGAAAAAATCGTGTCTCAGGCTGTTGTTGACGCATAGTCGACGCCCCACCTGCCATGAAGGAACCCGCCTCTCACATGTTTGGTACGCGTAAGGGGTATCATAGTCATACGCCTACCATCATAGTCGGGAAGCCGAGGGGATTGCCATTATTTACTTCGTGCCTATGATCACTGCATTTTTGGTTGGATTCGGGTTGACGCCGCTCGTCAGAATGGTTGCACTGCATCTGGGATTTGTAGACAAGCCGTCCCGGCGCAAAATTCACATGAAACCCATCCCGCTGATGGGCGGACTCGCGATATATGGCAGCGTTATGCTGACGATGCTTGTTTATGACGGGCTCTCATCCCGCACTTGGACGCTGCTCATCGGCGGAACGGCACTCGTTGCGATCGGTCTGGCTGACGACTGGCACAAGTCCCGCAGCCGCGAGTTTCCCGTTTGGCCCAGAGTGGCCGTATATGCCGCGGTATCCATCGTTCCGCTGTGGTTCGGCATAGCGATAACCGGCGTGTCCAATCCATTTGCCGGGGGCATGATCCTGTTTCCTGAGTGGTTGACTTGGCTGGCGACGATGATCTGGACGTTCGCATTGATGAATATGATCAATTTTATCGACGGAGTCGACGGCCTCGCCGCAGGTATCGTCATGGTCTCCGCGCTTACTTTGTTCATTGTTGCCGTTCTCAAAGGACAGCATGGGTCAGCGTTGATGGGCGCAATTTTGGCCGGTTCCTGCTTGTCATTCCTCAATTTCAACTTCTACCCCGCTCAGATCTTCATGGGGGACGCTGGTTCCGTGTTCCTCGGTTACGCGATCGCTGTACTCGCGGTGGATGGAGCCTTCAAGAGCGCAACGGTCATCTCGATCATCGTACCTTTCCTGGCAGTAGGAGTGCCCATCCTCGATACGCTGATCGTGTTCTCGCGCCGGCTGATGTCACACCGTGCGCTGTATCGGGCTGACAAGCTCCATACGCATCACAGGCTGCTTGACCGGGGCTTCACACAGGTGCAGACGGTCTCCCTGCTGTATGTGACAGGCATCTTGCTGGCGATGATATCCATTTTGCTCGTGCTCATGAACGTTTAACAAGACACTGACACGAAATTACGTGTACGGAAGCCGCTTGCTTCCGCCAGATTTGCTAGTTTGAAGATGCTTGACCCGATGTTACGTACACGGATACCGTATAATCCCATGCCTGCTCGTTTGCCTGACTCGATATCACGAGCACGGATGCCGCTCCCGCCTATGCCGGGAACTTGCATGTGCTGATCAACGTATGACTATGTTACAATGTTGCATATGACAGATTAAGGTGGTCGAAACATGAATCTGGAGCATACCAAGCAGCGTCTGGAGCAAGCACTGGGCATCGCATTTCGCAAAGTAACGCTGGATCGATGGAATTCGCAGACGGACAGCTATGAGGAACAGGGGACGATCTATTTCCGGATCGGCGACAGATCCGAAGGGGCCGTTCCGGCACTGGCTGCGGAGGCGCATCTCCTCTCACAATCCGAGAGTCAATTGGTCGAGATCGTGTTGGAACTCGAGCGCCGCAATGCGGGACAGCTGCATAAGCCGTTGATCCAGGCTGCTGATGAGGAAGGCCGGGCCTGGGAGCTGGGCAGATGGATAGCGGACAGACTCGAGGAAGGCGATACACAGAGCGCGCTGCCGGATCACTTGGCTCTGCGAGCATTTCAGTACAATTCATGCCTGACACTGTTGCTCGATACGGAATTCACCGAATCCAACCGGTTCACCTATAAGGAACTGAAGCGGCTTATCGATACATATTTCGAATCGGACAACGTGCTGATCCCGCTATCGGAGAGAGAATGGATCGTACTCGCATCAAGCTCGATCCTGGAGGCGGCGAATGAAGATGGAGAACTTGGCGAATCGACAGATGAGCTGGTGGAATCGATTGCTCTTGCCCTGCACGAGATGATCATCGAGTGGCTCGGCGAATGCCGCATATCGTCTGCCGGGCTGGTGCATGCTCCTTCCAATCTGCTGGGTGCCGTCCACAACATGCGAGGTGCCATCCGTCTCGGCCGGTTGTTCCACATCGAGGAGTACGTCCACCTGCCGTGGAAGCTGCATCTGGAACGCCTTCTCTATACGATGGATGATCGGGAGAAGAGGAAGTTCCTCGAACAACTGATGAAAAATGCCGAACACACCACGCTCGACTCCGAAATGCTGACCACGCTGCAGGCATTCTTCCAGAACGACTGCAACATCAGTGAAACATCCAAGGCATTGTACATCCATCGCAATACGCTGCTGTATCGGTTGGACAAGTTCAAGCAGGCGACAGGCATGGATGTCCGGAACTTTCACGATGCGGTGCTTGTCCATATGGCGCTTTTATTGTATAAAGTAACGAAATAGGATTAGGATTTTTGTAAGGATTGTGCATAGTCATATGGACTGCCGGTAGGGTAAGATTAGGTTAGTTGAAACTATGGATTGGGGGAAAATAAACATGGCAGGACTTTCTCTTCGTCATATTTACAAACGTTACCCAGGTGCCAAGGAACCATCGGTCAGCGATTTTAACCTGGAAATCAAGGACAAGGAGTTCATCGTTCTCGTCGGACCTTCCGGTTGCGGTAAGTCGACAACGCTTCGTATGATCGCCGGTCTGGAAGAAATCTCCGAAGGCGAACTGTACATCGGCGACCGCCTCGTGAACGATGTTGCTCCGAAGGACCGCGACATCGCGATGGTGTTCCAGTCCTACGCTCTGTACCCGCACATGAACGTGTATCAGAACATGGCATTCGGTCTGAAGCTCCGCAAGTTCAAGAAGGACGAGATCGACCGCCGCGTACAAGAAGCTGCGAAGATCCTAGACATCGCTCACTTGCTCGACCGCAAGCCGAAGGCGCTCTCCGGTGGTCAACGTCAACGTGTCGCTCTGGGACGCGCAATCGTTCGTGACCCGCAAGTGTTCCTGATGGACGAACCGCTCTCCAACCTGGACGCGAAGCTCCGTGGACACATGCGTGCTGAGATCAGCAAGCTGGCGAAGCGTCTGGAAACAACCGTTATCTACGTTACACACGACCAGGTCGAAGCAATGACGATGGGCGACCGGATCGTCGTTATGAACAACGGGGTTATCCAACAAGTTGATACTCCGGAGCAACTGTACAATCATCCGGCTAACCTGTTCGTTGCAGGCTTCCTCGGATCACCTACGATGAACTTCATCAGAGGCCGTCTGGAAGAATCCAATGGCGTTGTTTCCTTCAAGGCAACGAACATCGACATCGCTCTTCCGGAAGGACGCGCGAAACTCGTTCGCGACAAAGGCTATGTGGGCAAGGAAGTCATCCTGGGCGTACGTCCGGAGGACATTCACAATGAGCCGATCTTCCTGGAAGCTTCTCCGAACAGCGCAGTCAGCGCATATGTAGACGTTGTCGAAAACCTCGGTCACGAGATCATCCTCTACCTGAGCGGCATCGGCGACGGAACGACGGTTGCTCGCGTAGACGCACGCAACAGCGTTGCGGACGGCGTGAACATCAAGCTCGCGATCGACATGAACAAGATTCATCTGTTCGACCCGACAACAGAACTGACGATCACAGAGTAATCCAAACGATAATCAGCAAGGCCGGCGATATGCCGGCCTTTTCGGTATGTTCGGAAAGTTGCAGGGATACCGGGTTGGCAGGAGTGCAGGTACATTGTGAATGGGAAGCGGGAACTGGATGTGAGACGGGCATCGCAGTGACGCTGCAGATGATTAATTTGGAGATTAGGTTGATTTTCCCCCCAAGGTTGAATTACGATGAAATCGGATGGAGATTCGGAGAGATAAGGAGTTATCGTGAATGGCCAAAAAATTGCGCGTGCATAAGCTTGTGAACCGTATGAATCTGGATGTGGTGGCAGGCGAGGCAGGACTGAACAGAGTGATTCAAGTGGCGGACCTGCATCGTCCCGGCATGGAAATTGCAGGATACTTCGATTATTACCCTGCGGAACGCGTGCAAATTCTAGGCAAGACAGAGTTGACGTTCTTCCAGACCTTGACGGACGAACAGAAGCAAGAGAGAATCGCACGCATGATGTCGGATGTCACGCCTTGTTTCATCATCTCAAGAGGTCAGGATATACCCGAAGAACTCCTGACGAAAGCGGAAGAATCATCGGTTCCTGTGCTCAGAAGCCCGCTGACAACGACGATATTGGCCAGCCGTTTAACGAACTTCCTGGAAAATGAACTTGCGCCTACGACGACGATCCATGGTGTTCTTGTTGATGTATATGGCGTTGGCGTGTTGATCACAGGCAGCAGCGGCATCGGCAAGAGCGAGACGGCGCTGGAGCTGGTGAAGAGAGGCCATCGGCTCGTCGCTGACGATGCTGTCGAGATCCGTCAGACAGCGGACAATCAGCTGTACGGGTCTGCTCCGGATCTCATCAAGCATCTGCTCGAGATACGCGGCATCGGCATCATCAACGTCATGACGCTGTTCGGCGCGGGTGCTGTGCGCAGTGTCAAGAAGATCTCGATCGTCATGGCGCTTGAGAATTGGCAACAGGACAAACAGTATGACCGAATCGGACTTGATGAGGAGAAAACGCAGATCATCGACACAGAGATCCCGCTGATCACGATCCCGGTACGGCCAGGACGCAACCTCGCGGTCATCATCGAGGTAGCAGCGATGAACTGGCGGCTCAAAGGCATGGGATACAACGCGGCACAGCAGTTTACCAGCAAGCTCACCGCTGCGATCAGCGACGAGTTGGAAGAAACCGAATAGGAGGGTAATCAATGATCGATCCAGTTGCTTTTCATCTGGGACCTATTCCCGTGCATTGGTACGGCATCATCATCGGCCTCGGCGCGGTTGTGGGCTTGCTGCTGGCGATATGGGAAGGCAAGAGATTCCGGATTCCTTCGGAATTCTTCATGGACCTGCTGCTGATCGGCGCTCCGACAGCGATCGTGGGAGCCCGAATCTACTACGTTGCGTTCCAATGGGAAGTGTATCGGGATAATTTCTGGAATGTGTTCAAAATATGGGAGGGCGGCATCGCCATCTACGGCGCGCTCATCGGCGCGATCATCGCGGGCATCTTATATACACGGTACAAAAGGTACGATTTCTGGAGAATCGCCGACATCTGCGCGCCTTCGCTGATCGCCGGGCAGATGATCGGACGGTGGGGAAACTTCGTCAATCAGGAGGCTTACGGCGGTCCGGTAGAGGAGTCGTTCCTGAGGGATACGTTGCATCTTCCGGATTTTATCGTGAACCAGATGAATGTCATGGGCGTATACCATCACCCGACGTTCCTGTACGAATCCTTGTGGAATCTGGTTGGTCTCATCATGTTGCTCATACTTCGGCGACAATCTTTCGTGCGTGCAGGTGAAGTGTTTGCGGCCTATTTTATCTGGTATTCGATCGGCAGGTTTTTCATCGAGGCATTGCGCACTGACAGTTTGGCGTTCAAGGGTCCGGAATGGCTGGCCTCTCTGATGGACGCGCTCTGGTCGCCGATGACGCTGTTGTTTGAGCAAGGCTATCTGGATCCGGCATACGGCAATATTCGCATCTCGATGCTCCTGAGCGTGGTTCTCATCATCGCCGCGATTGCGGTTATCGTTCTGCGCAGGACGATGGGCTATGCAAACGTAAGGTATCTGGATCCGATCCATCGCGAAAGCTCAAGCCTCAACTGACGGCTGAACAACGGACATAAGGAGAACAGCATGTTACGCTATGATACGGTACTGCTTGATCTGGACGGAACGACGATTGATACCAATGAGCTGATCATCGAATCGATCCAGCATGTGTGGACAAGCCGCTACGGCAAGCGATTGGCGCGTGAGGTGATCATCCCGCAGATGGGGAGAACGCTGGAGCAGCAGTTCCGGACGTTCACCGGCGAGGATGATGTCAGCGAGCTGGTCGCTGAATACAGGAAATTCAATTACGCAGCGCATGATGATTATGTGAAGCCATTTCCATATGTCAAGGAGGTGCTGCGTGTTCTGCGGGCAAGCGGCGTCAAGCTTGGCGTGGTGACGACGAAGATGCGGGAATCCACGAAGCGCAGTCTCGCCTGGTGCGGGCTGGACGGGATGTTCGACGTGCTCGTTACGCTGGAGGATGTGACCCATCCGAAGCCGCATCCTGAGCCGGTGTTGCTCGCGATGCGCGAGCTTGGATCGGCTGCGGAAGGGACGCTGATGGTCGGCGACAGCCCATTCGACATTCAGGCTGCCAATGCAGCAGGCGCCGTCTCGGTTGCGGTAGGCTGGTCGCTCAAGGGGGAACAGGAGCTGCAGAAGTACGAGCCGCATCGCATCATCCGCGATATGCGGGAACTCATGCCGCTTGTCGGTATCCTCGAGCCTGGGATTGGAGATGCCGGCTTCACCGTCTCGGAAAGTGAGGAATGAGCAATATGCGCAAAACGGAAAGATACCCGGTCCAGGGTCCGAACTCTCTCTGGCAGATCTACCGTACGGTAAGTGTCTGGAAAGGGATTCGGAATTTTATCTTTATCCAGATCGCGAGATATTCGCCGTCCTTGAGACTCAAGAACTGGATCTACCGCCGAATTCTCGGAATGAAGGTTGGCGAGAATACGGCTTTTGGTTTGATGGCGATGGTGGATGTTTTCTTCCCGGAGCGAATCTCGATCGGGTCCAATACGATCATCGGTTACAATTCCACGATCCTCGCTCACGAATATCTGGTGGGCGAGTATCGGCTGGGCGACGTGGTGATCGGCTCCAATGTCATGATCGGCGCGAATACGACGATCTTGCCCGGAGTGACGATCGGTGATCATGCGGTGGTTGGAGCGGGAACGGTCGTGACCAAGGATGTGGCGGCGCACAGTTTCGTCGCCGGCAATCCGATGCGCGTCATTCGCGCAGACAAGGAGGGGCTTGATGATCATACCGGCCATTTGTCCGAAGGAAAGGGCGAGCATGACAGCAGTTCGGCATCTTCGTCACGGGAAGGATGTGACATTTCCCCCGTCCCTCTGTCACATACGGAGTAAAATTTGATGCGATCCTTTACTTTACTTTGCTAATATGTTAACATATTAGCAGACTAAAGCAAAGGATCAGCCGCCGCTGTTGCCGATATCCTGTCAGACAGCGGGATATGGTGATAGAACGGTTATGGCAAGATCGATGATGGAGAAGTTGGCCGTTAAGGTCGTTAAGGTTATAGAGGAGTTCGAGCAGAGGTAGCGGAAGCAGAGGTACACAAGTCGATTGAGGTGAATTTCGTGTCTAAACCCAAGGTGTTTGAGAAGCCTTCCGGCATGAAGGACTATCTGCCTGGTGCGGTGTCGAGGCTGCGCAGCATCGAGAGCCGCGTGCTGGCTTGCATGGAGAAATGGGGGTATCGGCAGATCATGACGCCGACCCTGGAATATTACGATACGGTTGGCGTGACAAGCGCCACATCTGACAAGAAGCTGTTCAAGCTGCTGGACAATCGCGGCACGACGCTGGTGATGCGTTCGGACATGACGGCGCCGATCGCGCGCGTCATTGCCTCGCTGCTCAAGGACGAGCCGCTGCCGATCAGGCTGGCCTATCACGCCAGCGTGTTCCGGGCGATCGAGGAGGAAGCAGGACGCGATGCGGAGTTCTTCCAGACGGGTGTCGAGCTCGTCGGCGATCCGTCGCCGGATGCCGATGCCGAGGTGATCGCTCTGGCGGTCGCTTCGCTGCAGGCGGCAGGCATCACGCATTTCAAGCTGGCCATGGGCCATCAGGGGCTGCTGAACGGGTTGTTGCAGGAGCTGCTGCAGGATCGGCCAGCCGATCAGGAGCAGCTGAAGGAACGCTTGCTCGCCCGCGACTATGTCGGCTATCGCCGATTGATCCGCAGCATGGATGTGCCGGCGGATATCCAGGCGAAGCTGGAGGGCATCCTCGAGCTGCGCGGCGGCAAGGAAGTGTGCAGCAAGATGTCCGAATATACAGCGGATGAGCACACGCGCGCATCGATCCACGAGCTGTGCGAGATCTGGGAGGCGCTGTCTGCTTATGGCGTACAGGAGCACGCGATGATCGATCTGACGATGATCGGCAATTTCTCCTACTATACGGGAATGATCTTCGAGGCATATTCGGCGGAGCTTGGCTTCCCGGTGGCAAGCGGCGGGCGCTATGACAACCTGCTGCAGCAGTTCGGCCGTCCGGCTCCGGCTACCGGCTTCGCACTGAAAACGACGCGCATCCTGGACATCCTCGGAACCGGTGAGACGGCGGAGACGAAGCGTGTGCTTGTCGCTTACGTGCCGGAGCAGCGCCGCGAGGCCTATCAGTTGGCAGCGGGACTTCGCGGGCGAGACGGTTATGCGGTGGAGACAAGATGCGTAAGCAGCATCGAGGCTGGGCAAGACCCGGAACAGACAGCAGAAGGGAAGCTGGCATATATGGGCAAGATTTACGACGAGATCATCCTGCTTGCGGGCGAGTCAGACGGAGGTGTTCGCGATGAGTGACAGACTGAAGATCGCGATGCCGAAGGGCCGCATTTACAAGCAGGCATCGAAGCTGTTCCGTGAAGCCGGGCTGCCGATCCCGGATGATCTCGATGACAGCCGCAAGCTGATCATCGAGATCCCGGAAGCTGGCATGGATTTCATCATGGCGAAGCCCGTTGACGTTCCAACCTATGTGGAGTATGGGGCAGCGGACGTCGGCGTCGTCGGCAAGGACGTGCTGATGGAGGAGAACCGCGATGTTTACGAGCTGCTTGATCTTGGCATTGCCCGCTGCCGCATGTCGCTCATCGGGCTGCCTGAGCGGAAGCCTGGACATACGGTGCGCGTTGCAACGAAGTATCCGAATGTCGCTTCGCAATACTTCCGTGAGAATGGGCAACAGGTCGAAGTGATCAAGCTGAACGGCTCGATCGAGCTGGCGCCGCTGATCGGGCTTGCTGACCATATCGTTGATATGGTCGAGACCGGACAGACGATCCGCGAGAACGGGCTGGTGGAGATCAAGACGATCTTCCAGATCACGAGCCGGCTGATCGCCAACCGGGTCAGCTACCGGATGAAGAGCGAACAGATCGAGGCGCTGTGCAAACAGCTGCAGCACGTGATCCCGGGCCAGGAGCTCTCTGGAAACCAGGCATAAATAGACGAGAACGAAAGGGGCTTTGCGAATGCGCATAATACCCGCTGATGTATACCAGATTGAACGGAATGTGGACTATGGAACGCGAGAGCAGAACGAAGCGGTGCAGAAGATCATACAGGACGTGGCGACCGGCGGCGATGCGGCGCTGTTGAAGTATACGGCTGAATTCGACAAGATGACCTTTGCGGCCAGTGATCTACGCGTGACGGAGGAAGAGGTGAAGGCCGCCTATGATCAGGTGGATGAGGAGTTCCTCGCGGCGCTTCGTCAGGCTGCCAGCAACATTCGCAGCTTCCACGAGAAGCAGAAGCGCACGTCGTGGATCGACACCCGGGAGGACGGCACGATCCTGGGGCAGATCATGCGCCCGATCAAGCGGGCAGGCTTGTACGTGCCGGGCGGCACAGCAGCGTATCCTTCGACAGTGTTGATGAACGTGATCCCGGCGAAAGTAGCCGGTGTCAGCGAGATCGTGATGGTGACGCCGCCTGCGACAGCCGGCAAGGCGGGCATCAATCCGTACATCCTGGTCGCGGCGGCAGAGGCGGGCGTCACGGAGATCTACCGCGTCGGCGGCGCGCAGGCCATCGCAGCGCTTGCGTATGGCACGGAGACGATCCCGGCGGTGGACAAGATCTGCGGCCCCGGCAACATCTACGTCGCGCTGGCGAAGCGCTATGTGTATGGCAGCGTCGATATCGACAGCATCGCCGGACCGACGGACATCGTCGTGCTCGCGGATGAGACGGCCGATCCGGAGTATGTGGCAGCGGATCTGTTGTCGCAGGCTGAGCATGACGTGATGTCGTCGGCGATCCTCGTGACGGATTCGCCTGCGCTTGCGGAAGCTGTGTCGGCTGAGGTTGACCGGCAGTTGGCTGAACTTCCGCGTCGCGACATCGCATCGGCTGCTATCGCGAAAAGCGCGATTCTGACCGTCGACTCCCTGGCGGAGGGGGTGCGGACCGTGAACCGGATCGCGCCGGAGCATCTCGAGGTGATCGTGCGCGAGCCGATCTCCGTGCTGCCGCACATCAAGAACGCAGGCGCGATCTTCCTCGGCCCGTACAGCACGGAACCGGTAGGCGACTACTTCGCAGGTCCGAACCATGTGCTGCCGACGAACGGCACAGCGAGGTTCTCGTCGCCGCTGAATATCGATGACTTCATGAAGAAATCAAGCATCATCCAATACAGCAAGGACGCTCTTCTGCGCGATGCCGGGTACATCATGAGTCTGGCAAGAGCGGAAGGCTTCGAAGGGCATGCGCGTGCGGTAGAAATCAGAGTGAAGAAGGAAGGGAACAGCCAATGACAGCTTCGGAAGCCAGCATCAGGCAAGCAGAGATCAAGCGGACGACGAATGAGACGGATATCGGGCTGAAGTTCAATGTGGACGGCAGCGGAGTCAGCGAACTGGAGACGGACGTGCCATTTCTGAACCACATGCTCGATCTGTTCACCAAGCATGGACAGTTCGACCTGAAGGTAAACGCCCGCGGTGACGTGGAGATCGACGATCATCACACGGTGGAGGATATCGGCATCTGCCTCGGTCAGGCGCTGCGCGAAGCGCTTGGGGACAAGCGCGGCATCAAGCGCTATGCGAGCGTGTTCGTGCCGATGGATGAGGCGCTGGCACAGGTGGTGATCGACATCAGCAACCGGCCGCATCTGGAGTACCGGGCGAACTTCCCGGGAGCGACCGTCGGCAGCTTCACGGTGGAGCTGGTGAAGGAGTTCCTCTGGAAATTCGCGCTCGAGGCGCGCATCACCCTGCACGTCATCGTTCACTATGGCGACAATACGCATCACATGATTGAAGCTGTGTTCAAGGCGCTTGGCCGCGCGCTTGATGAGGCGACGTCGATCGATCCTCGCGTCAAGGGCGTCCCGTCGACGAAGGGAGTGCTCTGATTGATCGCCATCATCGATTATGGAATGGGCAATCTGCACAGCGTCAGCAAGGCCGTTGAGCGGCTGGGCTATGAGGCGGTCGTGACCAGCGCCCCGGCTCGCATCGCCTCAGCTGACGGGGCGATCCTGCCTGGCGTCGGCGCGTTCGGCGACGCTATGGACAACCTGCGCGACACCGGCCTGCTCGAGGCAGTGAAGGAATACGCGCGCAGCGGCAAGCCGCTGCTCGGCATCTGCCTCGGCATGCAGCTTCTGTTCAGCGAGAGCGAAGAGCACGGCATCCACCAGGGGCTGTGCCTGCTGCCTGGCAAGGTCGTACGGCTGAACGGCCAGGGGAAGATCCCGCATATGGGGTGGAATCGGCTGGCGTACCATCAGCCAAGTCCGGTGCTGGAGGGGCTTGAGGAGGGACATGTGTATTTCGTCCACTCCTACAAGGCGTTGCCCGAGGAACCGCGCGATCTGCTCGCCTCGACGGAGTATTACGAGCAGGTGACGGCGATCGTCGGTCGGGATAACGTATACGGGATGCAGTTTCATCCGGAGAAGAGCGGCACGCTGGGCATGCAGCTGCTCAGCAATTTCCTGAAGCTGACGAAGTGAGGGTGCGGCATAGGCTGTGACTGGGCGGGTCTGGGAGCCCAGGATGTCTAGTGTGCGCGTGGCCGATGTTGCAGGTGTCCGTCTTGAAGCCAGTTCGATTCTCGGCCCACGGCTGACGGCAAGGCAGCAAGAATTGCAGCGAAGCTTGTTTGACGCAGGTTGCATGAGATACAGGAACTGCTGCGGCGTAATGCTGACTGCAGGTTTGAAAGATAAGCAAGTACCTATTAGGAGGGTGACCATGGCGCGATTTACGATCTATCCGGCGATCGATATACGCGGAGGCAAGTGCGTCCGCTTGAAGCAAGGGGATTATGCGCAGGAGACAGTATATCACGAGGATCCAATGGAAGTAGCGAAAGAGTGGGCGGCGCAAGGTGCGGAGTGGATTCATCTCGTTGACCTCGACGGAGCGAAAGCCGGCCATCCGGTGAACGACGAGTTGATCGGACGCATCGCCCGTGCGGTCGATGTGCCGGTGCAGGTCGGCGGAGGCATGCGCAGCCTGCGCGATGTGGAGCATATGCTCAGCCTCGGCGTATCGCGCGTCATCATCGGAACGGCGGCGATCGAGGATCGGGAGTTCACGAAGCAGCTGCTCGCCAGTTGCGGTGACCGAGTCGCGATCGGCATCGATGCGCGCGACGGATACGTGGCGACGAGAGGCTGGCTGGAGACGTCGCAGGTGAAGGCGGAGGACCTGGCGAAGGAACTTGCTGATCAGGGAGCTTCAACGTTCATCTTCACTGACATCTCGCGCGACGGCATGATGGGCGGGCCGAACGTCGAGGCGATCGTGCGCTTGGCGAAGGTATCCGGCCGATCGGTGATCGCATCCGGCGGCGTCAGCCAGTACGCCGATCTGGAGAGGCTGGCGCAGCATGCGGACGAGGGCGGCGTGTCCGGCGCGATCGTCGGCAAGGCGCTGTACACGGGCAACATCGTGCTGGCGGACGCCATCAGGCAGCTGGCCGTGCAGACGGGAGGATGATCAGATGCTGACGAAGCGCATCATACCGTGCCTGGACGTGAAGGACGGAAGAGTCGTCAAGGGCGTGAATTTCGTCAATCTGCGCGATGCGGGCGATCCGGTGGAATTGGCTGCACTGTATGACAAGGAAGGTGCCGATGAGCTCGTCTTCCTCGACATCTCGGCATCGGTCGAAGGCCGGGCGACGATGGTCGAGGTCGTTCGGCAGACGGCCGGGGAGATCACGATCCCCTTCACGGTAGGCGGCGGCATCTCAAGCGTCGACGACATGAAGCGGCTGCTGCGTGCGGGTGCGGACAAGATCGGCATCAACACTGCGGCGGTGAAGAACCCGCAGATCATCTCGGATGGCGCACGCAAGTTCGGCTCGCAGTGCATCGTCGTGGCGATCGATACGAAGTATAATCCGGAGATGGGCGAATGGGAGGTTTATACCCATGGCGGGCGCACGCCGAGCGGCATCAAGGCGCTCGAGTGGGCGAAGGAAGCCGAGCGGCTCGGCGCTGGCGAGATCCTGCTGACGAGCATGGATGCCGACGGCACGAAGGACGGTTTCGATATTCCGCTCACGCGCGCGGTGTCCGAGAGCGTATCGATCCCGGTGATCGCATCCGGCGGCGCAGGCAAGGTGGAGGATTTCTACGAGGTATTTACGGAAGGCAAGGCGGATGCCGGGCTGGCTGCGACGATCTTCCATTACAAGGAGATCACAATCGATGAAGTCAAGCGCGATCTGCGTGCGAAGGGAGTGGAGGTACGGTGACAACAACCGTCGATATCGATTCATTAACATGGGATGAGCAAGGTCTGATTCCGGCGATCGTGCAGGATGCGGTGAGCAAGGAAGTGCTGACGCTGGCGTATATGAACCGCGAGTCCCTGAAACTGTCGCTCGAGAGCGGAGAGACCTGGTTCTGGAGCCGTTCCCGTCAGGAGCTGTGGCACAAAGGCGCGACCAGCGGCAACACGCAGAAGATTCGCGAGATTCGCTTCGATTGCGATGCTGACGCGCTGCTGATCCTGGTTGAGCCGCAGGGGCCGGCATGCCATACCGGCAAGTACAGCTGTTTCCACGAGCGGCTGGATGCGGGTGAACCAACTGCCATCCTGGCGGCGAAGCATGATCGCTATGCGATCCTGAACGAGCTTGAGTCGGTGATCGCAAGCCGCGAAGCCGAGCGGCCAGAAGGCGCGTACACGACATACCTGTTCGACAAGGGTGTAGACAAGATCCTGAAGAAGATCGGTGAAGAGGCTGGCGAAGTGATCATCGCGGCGAAGAACCGCGATCACAACGAACTGAGCTGGGAAGCGAGCGACCTCATCTTCCATCTGCTCGTGCTGCTGAGAGAGCAGAAGCTGCCGCTTGACCGCATCCTCGCGGAACTCGAAGGCCGCCACACCAAGCCGAAGCAATAGCGATAAGGAATTGCCCGAAGATACGATTTCTCTCTTCGGGCAGTTGTTGCGTTCATGGATATACATGCGAGGACGAGGGACAGAAAGGGGCGAAAGGGCTTGAAAATCGACTATCATACGCATCACGTTCGTTGCGGGCATGCGAAGGGCGAGATGGAGGAATATATCCTGCGCGGGATCGAGCTAGGGCTGACGCAGCTCGGACTCTCCGATCATATGCCGCTCATTCATGTAGACCCGGCAACGTATTACGAAGGCATGGCGATGCCGATGGAAGAATTGCCTCGTTATGTGGAAGAATGCCTGTACCTCAAAGACAAATATCGTGATAGAATCGATATTCGGGTTGGTCTCGAAGGAGACTATATCGAAGGGTATGAGGAGCAAATTGCAGCGATCGTCGAGGCGTATCCCTGGGATTATGTGATCGGATCGGTGCATTTCCTCGGGGAATGGGATGTGACGGACTTCCGCCAGTTGCATAATTGGGAAGGCAAGAATGTCGATGAAGTCTACGAAGCGTATTATGATGCCGTGCAGAAAGCGGCGCGGACCGGGCTGTACGATTACATCGGGCATGTGGATGTGATCAAGCGCTTCGGGCAGAAACCGTCTTCGGACATGACCGGTCTGGAACGGCAGACGCTCGATGTGATCAAGGAGAATGGACTTGCCATCGAGCTCAATGCTTCTGGACTTCGCATGCCGGTTCAGGAAATGTTCCCAAGCAGACGGATGCTGGAATATTGCCGGTCCATCGGCATTCCGCTGACGGTCGGCTCCGATGCCCATGATCCGGAGAAGCTGTCGCAATATCTCGATGAAGCATATGCGCTGCTCAAGGATGTCGGATTTACGGAGTTGGCAACATTCGACAGGCGTCGTCGCATCATGGTGCCAATTGAATAGAATGTTTTGAAACAAGTTGTACGTAAGGTTATAATGAGGATATCCATGGTTGAACATCAACCGTTCTTATTTGCAATCAAGAATCTTCTTATATAACGTTTGGGAGGAGCCAATTCGTATCATGTTGGACAGCGAAACTACCAAAGTATTCTCGGGGACGTCAAACCCGAAACTGGCGCAGAGAATCTGCAATGAGCTGGGCATCCCGCTCGGCAAAATCAACATCTCGCGCTTCAAAAGCGGAGAAGTGTACTGTCACTTCGAGGAAACGATCCGCAATTGTGATGTGTTCCTCGTCCAATCGTTTTCTCATCCGATCAACGAGAACTTTGTCGAGCTGCTCGTGATGATCGATGCAGCCAAGCGCGCTTCCGCCCGCACGGTCAACGTTATAGTGCCATACTATGGCTACGCCAGACAAGAGCGCAAGGCGAAGCCGCGTGAGCCGATTTCGGCGAAGATGGTGGCGGATGTGCTGACAACCGCAGGAGCAAGACGGGTCATCACCGTTGACCTGCACGCGCCAGCGATTCAGGGATTCTTCAATATCCCGGTCGACCACCTGACGGCGCTGGACATGATCGTTGATTATCTGAAGAAGCAGAACATCCAGAACCCGGTAGTTGTGTCCCCGGATGCAGGACGTGCCGCGACTGCGGAGAGGCTGGCGAGCTTCATGAATTCGCCGTTCGCCATCATGATCAAGAAACGCCCGGCCCACAACGAATCTGTCATCACCCATCTGATCGGTGATGTCGAAGGACAGACACCGATCATCATCGAAGATTTGATCGATACTGGCAAGACGCTGGTGAATGTCATCGAGGGACTGAAGGATCGCGGCGCCAATGACGCTTATGTGTGCGCGACCCACGGGCTGTTCTCGGGGGATGCGATTCAGAATCTCGACCGGCCTTATGTGAAAGAGATTATCGTCACCGATACGATCGCACAACCGGAAGACCTGTCGCCGAAATTCAAGATCCTGTCCATGGATCATCTGCTGGCTGACGCTATCCGCATCATCGTGCAAGGCGGCTCGATCAGCACCTTGTTCAAATCCGGAGGCGTGTGACCATTGCCGGCATGAACGACAGGAGGTGCAAGTAACGGTGAAGAATAAACAGAGGAACGCTGAACATGCTGCGCACAATGTGATTCCGCTGCGCTTGAACGCCGAGTTTTATTTCGAGCGGGCGATGCAGTCGCTGGATCGCTATCATTATGAGAAGGCGCTTCGATATTTTCGCCGTGCTGCTGAGACCGAGCCGGGAAACGCTGTTCATCATATTAATCTGGCAGGTGTACTGTCGGAAACCGGTGATTATGAATCATCGAACAAGATCCTGCAGTATGTATTGGAGTCTCTGGATCCCACTCTTACGGAATGCCATTTCTATATGGCGAACAATTATCTCAATATGGACAAGCTCGAAGAATCCGAGAATGCGCTCCTCACCTATCTGGAACTGGACGAGCAAGGCATGTATATAGAGGAAGCCGAAGAGATGCTCGAGCTGCTCTCGCTTGAGCTCGGACGCCCCGTGAAGGTAAGGAGCATCCGCTGCAGGGCCGAGCTGTTTGAGCATGATCAGGCGCGGGTGCTGATGGAGGAAGGCCGTTTCAATGAAGCGGTGCGTCGGCTCGAGCAGTTGTCTGAGCAGAATCCGGATTTCCTGGCGGCGCGCAACAACCTGGCTCTGGCATATTATTATATGGGGCAGCTCGAGCGCGCCGTGGAGACAGTGGAGTCGGTGCTGCAGGAGGAGCCAGGCAATCTGCACGCTCTGTGCAATCTGGCGATCCTGAAGCTGCAGATGGAGCAGCATGACGACGTGAAGCAGCTGACGATCAGCTTGAAGAAGCTGCATCCGCTGAATCCGGAGCACGCATTCAAGCTGGCGACCACGATGGGGATCATCGGCGAGCATGAACACGCCTATCGCCTGTTCAGGCGACTGCTCAAGCAAGGGTTGATCGAACCGGATGCAAGCCTCTATCACTATACCGCCGTTGCAGCTTCCCATACCGGCAGGCATGAAGTGGCACGGAAGCTGTGGCGGCATGTGAAGAAGCTCGATCCGGATCTGAATATCGCCGACTACTGCCTGCAGCAGCTTGACCAGTATGAAGCGACCGACGGCGGGGCGCCGCTTGAGCTTAGTTACAGCTATCAGCTGCCGTTCGAGGAGCAGTTCAAATGGTTCGAACAGGCGGATGGTTCGATCTCCGAGAAGTTCCGCCGCGATCCGATCGTTCGCTCCTCGTTCTTCTGGGTGCTGCGATACGGCGATCATGACATGAAGTTTCAGGTCATCCAGGAGCTCGGCCTGATCGGTGACCATGAGGTGGAAATGGCTCTTCGCGAGTTCGTGCAACGGCCGGATGAGGCCGAAGATCTGAAGAGAGCGGCGCTGCTCGTGCTGCATGAGATCGGGGCCAAGGAGCCGTACCAGGCGGTGCTTGGCGGTCGCCGGGTTGAGCTGAATGGACTGCCGGGCGGCGCCATGTTGTCCGTATGGGAGCACTCGTGGCAGCAGGTGATCGACATCGCGCTCTCCAAGATGGAGAAGCACTATGATATGATCGAACGCTATGATATGCAGACGCTATGGTCCGATTACCTCAGCAAGACCTATCCGGACACACCTCAGATTCGCAGATCCGAGGGTTGGGCTGCAGCGCTTGAATATCTGATTGCGAAGATGCATAGAAGGCATATTACTTATATAGAGGTTGCTGCCAGATACGGTGTATCCGTATCGACGGTACGCCGGCACGTCATGGAGATCGATCGGGTCTGCTGTCTCCGGGAGAAGATGGAAGCGATCTTCCCTCAGTTTGGCGGCAAATTATAAACAGTTTCAACTCGATGGAGCATGAACCGGGTCATGTCGAACGCGGGCTTGCCGGTCATGCATATTTCTATAGGAGCAGGAGGTAGATATTAATGTACAAGACGGTGGTAATCGGCACAGGACCGGCTGGCTTGACAGCCGCCATCTATCTGGCGCGGGCCAATCTGGAGCCGCTGGTGATCGAAGGACCAGAGCCAGGCGGGCAGTTGACGACAACGACGGAGGTTGAGAACTTTCCTGGATTTCCTGAGGGGATCATGGGTCCGGAACTCATGGACAATATGCGCAAGCAAGCGGAACGCTTCGGCGCGAAGTTCCAGCGCGGCTGGGTAACGAAGCTGGACGCTTCAAGCCGGCCGTTCAAGCTGACGGTGGATGGCGTGGGCGAGCTGCAGGCAGAATCGGTCATCATCTCAACCGGTGCCACTGCCAAACTGCTCGATATCCCGGAAGAGAAGACCAATATCGGGCGCGGTGTCAGCACTTGCGCGACGTGTGACGGCTTCTTCTTCCGCGGCAAGAAGATCATCGTCGTTGGCGGCGGTGATTCGGCGATGGAAGAGGCGAACTTCCTAACGAGGTTCGCGACGGAAGTGCGCATCGTGCATCGCCGTGAGGAGCTGCGCGCATCGAAGATCATGCAGGAACGGGCGCGCGCCAACGAGAAGATCGTCTGGAGCCTGAACCGTACGCCGCTCGCGGTGATCGCTGACGATCGCGGCGTAACAGGCCTGAAGGTGAGGAACAATGCGACCGGCGAAGAGGAAGTACTGGAGGCAAGCGGCA